>Ga0194063_10000060_pt1 | contig 79435 bp, 55 predicted proteins | sample SepL3720m_MetaG_FD_155459 | JGI IMG/M metagenome (GOLD analysis project Ga0194063, IMG submission 155459) | Anoxic zone freshwater microbial communities from boreal shield lake in IISD Experimental Lakes Area, Ontario, Canada - Sep2016-L373-20m | ecosystem: Environmental > Aquatic > Freshwater... | reverse complement strand
GGGATATCGAGCGCCTTCGCCACGATCTGCCCGATCTCATGTCCGCCGCTGCCGAATTCCCTGGCAATGGTAATGATAAGATTCTTTTTAAGGTCTGCGGATGACATCCTGCTCACTGTTACATCAGGTTCTTTTTCGCCAAGCAAGGGATCCAGGAAATTCAGCTTCCTGCTATAGAGTCTCACCGTGGTGCCTACCAGCAATGCGGCGGCTATTGTTCCCTCTCGTATGCCTCTCAGTTCGTGCAGAAAAATGAAAGAGCTGATGACCCCGATTGCAACCAGTGTACAATCCAGCCCCACCTTCACCTTTCCGAATTCTGCGTGAAAGGTTTTGGAGACGGCCAGGCATAAACCCTCCCCGGCAAGGTAGATCACCTTCGCTTTCACCTGGAGGTAAACACCCAGTGCAACCAGCGCGATGCTCAGGAAGCAAAACAGCCATTGGAGCAGGTAATTTGACACATGTACGTCCGATGAAATAAGGTAAAGGGCCAGATCAGTGAATGCCCCGAAAACCATGGCAACCGGCAATTGCAGGAGTTGTATCCACTGGTAGTCCCTGCGCAGCAAAGCCATCTGCAAAAGAATAAAAATAATATTCAGGATCACTGTGAACATCCCCATCGTTAGAGGAAAACCAAGGCTGTAAATATAGGGATTGCTTGACACGGGCGAGATCCCCAGGTTGGCCTTTACCGACAGGGCTATGCCCAGGGTAAGGATGAACAGGCCTGTGAGTAATACAATGCTCCGTCTAAGCAGTCCTTCAGTTTTCATGATTACATTTCATGGTCACGTCGCCCAAATGTAGAAATAAAGAGCTAGATTCTTAATAAAACAAGTAGTTGTCGATTTTCCCGGACAGCTTAACAACACAAGGTAATCAGAAGTTCCGGGTTTTCAGGTCAGATATTTCGTCAGAGTAGTGTGCTGAATCTGATTCCCCGATGTTTTCAGCGGGGAACCTTCTTTTTCGCATCGTACCAGCAACTGATAAATAAAAACGATGGAATGCTAAGGATCACCATTGGGATTAAGGCAATCATCTTACCTTGAGCTTCCTGATTGAACAGGTTAAGGATAAAAACCAGTATAAAGCATGAAACGGAAAGAAAGCCCCCGAGTTTTTCATTCCACCACCCAAGGAGCAAGCCGAAAAGTCCGATGCCCCAGACGATGAAAATAATCATAACAATAGGGGATACTCCGCTTAAAAATGGCTCTCCCGGGTGCCTTTGGCGGCCCTCGATTATATACCCTATGAACATGAAAATGGCAAAGGCAGCAAACAGCAGCCCGAGGATACGTGCAATCCAGCGCTCGGTATTAGAAGAACGGTTTTTGGTTTTCATAATAAAGTCTTGATTTCAGTTCGATAATTCAAAATTAAAATAAATTTGGGGTAATAAAGATTTTTCAATGCATGATTCACAAGGGTTGCGTTAATCAACAATTTGTTATAAAACCATTTACACTTCAGACATCTCCTCATAATATCAACCTGTCTTTACCAGTTGAGATTTCTCCTAACTTTGGTTTTGGGATATAAAGATTATCCCGGAACCAGCTTTCTTATTAAACTGTCGGATTGGATTGGGTGGAATAATGAAGCTGGATTGGGACGTTCCCTTGCGATCAGTAAAATGGGAACATTGGAAGACCTGAATAAAGAAATCAGCCAGCGTATGCAAATCCATCCCTAGAATATTTTCGCCTGGTTACCTCTGATTTATTTGCGGACAATGTTAAATGGGAAAGGGAAGTTGGGGCCTCTGATGAATGAACCCATGAACCCGGAAATGCTGGTAAAATATGCTTCCGAATTCACTGGAAAGCCAATAAAAGTAAGTGCATATCCCTGGGCTCTTGTAGGTTCGGTATTATCGCTTATCGGGATATTTAAACCGGAAATTGGTGACCTGAAGAAGATGTTCGATTAAATGTTTACCGGTGATTATGTTGCAAACACTTCACTACAACAAAAATATTTTGGTGAAGTGCCAACCGTAAAAGATTCGGTATTCAGATATTGCCAGAAAATAGGTTTACATTCTTAATGGAGTTCCACATTACTTCCTTTGAATTCCCAAACCGTAAGTATTCATTAAGTTCCTGGATAAAATTCAGAAAACTATTATTGGCTTCCTTCAGGCAAAAGGCAGGGTTAGATATTGTATTCAGTTACAAATCTAAATTGCGGATAGCAATGTCTCAGCAACAATTTCTCAAAACCATTCAGTGACAGAAAACCTGTATTGGGTGATGTATCCATGCTTTCTGGTGATTGCATTTTTTGAAAGATTTCTTGCATGATATTTTTGCGTTCACAAAAAGTAAAAAATTCAGCCATGAAAATGTCGTCAAACAAATCTTTCACTTTCTATGTCATTGCAACCATCTGCATTGTAATAATGACAAATTTTATTGGATTTAGCCAAACCAATACTTATCCAATTGTCGGAACAGGTCAGACAATATCTTATGACACAGCGGTTGTCATAACCATGCCCACTTCAGGGCAGGCTTTCTTCGGGCAGAATTCAAATAATCCCGGAAACACACGATCTTATACCAACAATGGAGATGGTACAGTAACCGACAATTTAACAGGGCTGATGTGGCAGCAAACCGAGGACAGAAACGGTGACGGGGCAATTAATTTCTATGATAAACTGACCTATTCTGAGGCAATGGCAAGCGCTGCAACATGTAATACGGGCGGTTATACTGATTGGCGTTTACCGACTATTAAAGAGCTCTATTCCCTCGCCATGTTTTTTGGAGCAGAACCAGGCCCACCACCATCTACTTGTATAAAATATATTGACACGACATATTTCTCTGTCGGTTTCGGTGACGTAAACTCACTGGCACACGGCAGCCTTGGGACTGAAAGGATTATTGACGGTCAAATTGTATCCTCTACCTTATATGTAAGCACGACAATGGGCATGTTGGAAGCTGTGTTTGGGTTCAATTTTATTGACGGACGAATCAAGGGATATCCAACTACTTATACGGTTCCGGAATGTGGGACAGCAAAGCATTTCTATGTATTATATGTTCGCGGCAATACAGCGTATGGAGCAAATCAATTCGTTAATAATGGAAACGGAACAATTACCGATAACGCTACCGGGCTGATGTGGATGCAAAACGATAACGGGACAGGTGTTTTATGGAAGGATGCATTAAGTTATGCTGAAAATTTTACCTATGCAGGATATTCTGATTGGCGATTGCCCGATACCAAAGAATTGCAAAGCATCGTTGACTATACACGCTCTCCGGCAAAAACCAGTTCTGCCGCAATAAACCCGATATTCAACTGCACCCGGATTACGAATGAAGGAGGTGCCGCAGATTATCCATGGTACTGGAGCAACACTACTTTTTCTTCGTCATCGCAGACAAACGGAGCAAGCGCCTGCTATGTGTGCTTCGGAAGAGCTATGGGTTATTTTTCCGGTTTAGGGTGGACAGATATACATGGCGCAGGATGTCAGCGAAGCGATCCAAAACCCAGAAGTTTTGCCGGATACACGCATAATGGAAATGGATATTACAATCCCAATGCTCCTCAGGGCGATGCCGTCAGGATATACAATTATGTACGTTTGGTAAGAAATGGATCTTCAACCGGAATCAATGAAAACAAAGACAATCATCTGTTTAATGTTTATCCAAACCCTGTTTCCGACGAACTTACGATCGAGATGAAAGGAGTCACGGAAAAGGTTAGCTTTGAGCTGTTTAATTCTATCGGTCAAATTGTGCAAAACGGTACTGTTATTGAAAAAACCGTTATACAAACCAACAACCTTGCAACCGGGGTTTATCTGATAAAACTTCAATACGGAAATACTTCGGAAGTTAAAAAGTTAATAAAAGAATAGACAAATCAAATTATTGTCAGATGAAAAGCGAAACAAGATTAATTATTGTTATCCTCACATTCATTACTGTTATCAATTGCGGTAATGCACAAACCAATGCCGCCATAGCCGGCAAGAATAGTGTAATAAGCAGCCGGGAAAAAGTAGAAATGCTTTTCCCCGGAGGCAAGACAAAAGCACTGATCTTGAGCTTCGACGATGGGATGGTTGCTGACAGAAGGCTTGTAAAACTGATGAACGAATACGGCCTGACCGGGACTTTTCATCTCAATTCAAATAAACTGGACACAAAGGATTATCTCACCAAAGAAGAGGTTAAAAGCCTATACCAAGGACACGAAGTATCTGGTCATACGGCAAATCACCCAAATTTGACTGATTTGTCGAAGATAGATGTGATTTATGAAGTGGTGGAGGACAGAACAGAATTGGAACGATTGACAGCGTATCCCGTTCGTGGAATGTCCTATCCATTTGGCAATACCAACGATTTTGTAATTGAGGCAATTACAGGTTTAGGTATTGAATACGCGAGAACAGTAGGCGACACATACAATTTTAGCATGCCAACTGATTTTCTAAGATGGCAACCTACCATTCATTTATTCGGAAAAACAAATTATATACCCAACGACACGGCAAACGACAGAAGAGAATCAGGACAATTTTATCAGCTTACAAATGATTTTCTAAAGGCGAATTCATTGGCCTTGTTTTATGTTTGGGGACACAGTTGGGAATATGAAGGAGCTGGAAACAAATGGGCGGAAGTGGAGAAGTTTTTCAAAATGGTTTCCAAAAATCCGGATATATTTTACACCACACAAATTGGCCTGGTCGATTATATCAATGCTTTTAAAAACCTGAAATTCAGCGTTGATAAAAGCATGGTTACAAATCTGAGTTCGATCAATGTCTTCATCAAAGTGAATGGCAAAGCGTTTAATGTTGAAGCAGGAAGTACAAAGCACATATTTTAGGCTAAAGAAAAAGGGCGCCTGAGGCAGCGAAGTCTCTCATGGTATGATGTCACTTGTAATCAAACCCAATACCGGTAAGGCAAGACTTGTTCGACGAAGGCTGCATATAACCACATATCACCACATTACGATTTTCATGCAATAAACAACAAGGTTTATTGCAGGTCATTTGTTTGACAAAGGGAAACACAGATGGTATTTTTGCAAAAAAACAAAAATGAAAAAATACAGATCTGCCTTTGTGGCAATGGTAATAATTACAGGCGCCATAATCTTAATAGTCTCCGGTTGCAAAAAGAAGACAGAAGATCAGGTTGTTAACGGCAATGTTGCAGGTTTTTATGAATTTATCATGAATGGCCAGTCGGCAGGAGCTTTAACAAGGTACTACCAGATGACCTTAATCCAGAATGGCACAGCAGTGGGAGGAGAAATATCGGTTCATCATGTTGATCAAATGGTAGCTGGAATGATAACGGGTTCAGTAACAGGAGGTACACTTGCTTTTTCAGCAACCATGGATCTATCTTCACTGTCATTCTCTTTTTCAGGCAGTTTCGATGCTTCAAAAAGCCCTCTGGTTATTGAAGGAACATTTACGTTCCCCGACAAGACCACTTTGCAGGGTTCACTTCTGAAGATGCTGGAAGACTATCATTGCGATGATGGCGGGATGAATATTAACGCTTATGTTTTCAGAAAAGTCGTATCCTCTCCGAATCCTACAGGACCACCGGTTATATTCGTTCATGGCATGATCGGAAAAATGGGCAACTGGGATACCATCGTAATGAACCTGAGCGCTGAATTTAAAGCAAAACACGATGTCTATGAGTTTCAGTACAACTGGAAAGACTCCATCATTATCAACGGCAGGATTTTGAAAGATTCTGTGGAACGCTACGGTTTGGTGAACCCTATCATTATCGCCCACTCCATGGGCGGACTGGTTTCACGCGGATACATTGTGAGCGGAGGGGCCATCACCAAACTTGTCACCCTGGGGACTCCTCACCTCGGCACTCCGCTGGTTAACCTGATCAACATTCCCGGACTTTGCGCGGTGAATTACCCTGGTCCTCGCAATATGTACCCCTCTGAGGGATATATCCAGAAGATTCTGCACGACCCCCTCGATATCGCCGTCCGAAGTAAATATTATGTGATCGATGGCCAAATGGGAATGGACACAGTGGTAGTGCATGGTAATACAACTTTACAATGGAAAGTCGATTATTATGCAACTGTCGACAAATTAGGTTACCAGCTTTTCTACGAACTGTTTCCCCAGCCAAACGATGGCCTGGTTCCTGTAAGTTCAGGTTTGTTTGAAGGTGCTGCAGTGAACCGCCCCTTGCCTGTTCAGTTCTGGTTGGATCATTTCCACCTGATCAAACCGCTTCATGCCACGCAAATCATGCAATATATCAACACCTTATAGCTTGTTCCCGAATATAAACATTCTTTAACACATTTGACATGAAACCGAAAATGAATAAGTTAGGCATCCATATTATTACAATCCTGACCGGAATTATGATTCTGATTGCTTCCAGTTGCAAAAAGAAAGATGATATTTCCAATCCCGATCCGGTTATTCCACCCACAAATACAGTGAATATTCCCGGCAAACTGCCAGACATCCTGCACCAACATGAAAAGGCCTCAGGACAGGGTTTATCAGCATATGAACATTACCTGGTTGGCCATGGATTGTACCACAGCAGGATTTTTGGCGGCGCTAATGGAGTTGGTGAATTCCCTTATTTCGATATCGTTGAGTTAGGCTGGGATATTTACAAAGAAGCTAAAGGTGATTCGCAACAGGAAGCCGAATATAATAACATTAGCAATCAACTGACTACCATTGAAAATGAGCTTAACACCATCAACACTAACCTTCAGGCATTAGCGGCAGCGCTTTCACTTGATTTCACCAAACTCGAAAATTTTGCCATGGCAGAAGCGGCCCAAACCTATTTTAATAATATCGGGGACCTCTACTCGTCGACTTCAAACAATGGTCTCGCCTATTTTGCCCAAACGGCCCAGTCCATTAAAAATGGCACCTCGGGCACCAGCTGGAACGATCTGAATATTTTCTGGGACCAATTTGCCACCAATGCCAATAACAATACCAGTGGAGCAGTAGCCAGCATTACCGGCTTGTACGGGTTGATTTGCCCGAATTCAACAGAATTGCAGGATGGTTTACTTGCGAAATTTGCAGTTCAGGTGGTTGAAACAAGCAATGGACCTGCCCAACAATATGGTAATGTAAAGAATACGCTGGGACTGCTCGAAAATTACTTTACCACGATTATCAATTACCAGTTCCAGGCCGTAACTGTATATGGCAATGTGGTGAACAAGATCGACACTTCCGGAAGTACATTTAATGCCTACCTCAATGGAACTTTTCGCCAGCAGATCATGGGTGAGATTGCCGCTTATATCAAGGCTGTTGATTTTATTTCGGTTAATCTGATTGATTTCCGAAACCAAAATCAATTTGGGGCCGACATGCCGTTCATGCAGATCGGCATGGCGCCCGACACCACACTGCTTGATGGACTTGCCAGGTCGAGGTTTATCGCAGCACTTCTGATGCAGGCTGTAAATCTGAAATATTCGGTTGTCAACGGAACCATCCTGACTCCTTATAATCTCACCAACGGACGCAGCACGCCAGTTACCAGCATCTCCGGTTCAATCGACAACAGCAACGCATTTACCGCAACGGCCGAGCAGTATCTGAGCATATATCCTTATACCCAATGGGCCGACAGTACGGCATCGCCCGACAACACTTGGAATTTTTACAGCATCGGCGATACCAACCTGGCAATGAGTGGTGGTGAGCATACGGTTCTGCTTAGCAGTTCCGATTTCTTTCATCCCTGGCGACATGAAATGCCAATACAGGGAACCGTGAAGGTGATGTATTACAACCCCAATCAACCCGATCAGGCAACTGCCACTACAAGCCCGACAACAACAAACACCATGGCATTTGGATTTCTTTCATGGAACTGGTACTGGGGGTATCTGAGACTCTCGATGGGGGAAGAATCAGAAAGTTATTGGCCTCTGATTATGGGTTTTATGGCCTGTAATTGTCCTGGCGTAAATCCAACCACCCAAAACATAATCTGGACAGATCCCGGAAATAAATTCGTTTTTCCGGCTTTCTCCTGGCCAACACCTTCACCACTCAACACCCCTCCCCCTTTTATGAATAACCTCACCATGAAAGGAAGTGCAGCTCCCAACCCTGGCACGGACGGCGGTATTGATGCAGGTCGCACTATAGGCATACAGTATTGTGTATCACCACCCCCCGGCGGAGGATCATCGTTCAAAATGCTCCATCTCAACAATGTATATATTCTTGCAGTCTCACCCCCTGGTCTTAACATGAATGTAACCGCATACGGAAACAGGTCGCTTTATTCCGGTTCATTTAATAGTGTAACAACCTTTAATTTTACCAATGAACCTGGTTTTGTTACAGGATTTTACAATACAATGTCAGATGAAATTACCATGACATCGCAAGACACCTACGTGGATCTCTATGTCCTCGAGGCATGGGATAATAATGCCAAGGGCTGGCCCGCCAGTTATATAGATTATGAATTGCGCTGGGGAACTCAGTATTGTTACATGAATACCTACAACATTTTTCAGGCACCCTAAAAAGGGTAACCAATATATATGAAAGAGATAACTTTAGCTCGCATTAAGATCGCCTTGGTAGCCGGGATGTTGATCGTGTTTTCCGGTTGCAGAAAGGATAAGGTTGTCGACAACCTGCCCGCTGTACAAAAGGGGTATGAAGATTGCACCTCACCCGATGATGTAAAGGTTAGTACGGGTTTTGGCGCTCCTTTCACACTCCCCTCATCCTATCAGGTTGATACCATTTTACATCCATGGACGAAGAATTTTTACGATTCTGCAGCTAACTGGCCAATCAACCAGAGCACATTCGGTATTTGTGAAACCTGCTCCTCCGCAGGCTTGCTTGGATATGCTTTGTTTCAAAATACCAACAAAATCTCACCGCTTTATACGCTCTTTAAGGCCTATTATTTTCCTATTTTAGATACTTCGGGTCATCCCAAACCATTTTACCTTTGGGGCGACCCCTTAATTGGAAAGTTGTGGACCTTTTTTGGTTCCAATGGCTATGAATTTCCTGGTACACCCAGATATTCCAATAATGTGTTTACTGATCTTTCAACAAATTTACCCCTTAACGCGAATAATCATCCCGATTATACACTCCTCCAGTCGCAATTGCCAATGCCCAACCCCTGGCAAACCAATTATACCACCTATAAATCTGATAGTTCTAATGGCGTTATCAAGGCTTTAACAAATGTGAAACCCCTGGTTTACAGCTACGAAACGAGCGTTTTTACCGGAAAAACACCTTCTGAAAAGATTGCAAAAGCATTAGACAAGGGCTATCTGGTTCTGATCATGTTCAGGTACCTTTATCAGTGGGATGGGGTAAAAGGTGATGCCATTTACCTGTTTGATCGATTTACATACAGCCAGGGCCAACTTACCCACTCCGACACCAATGATTCCACCATGCACAATACCTGGGTGCCGCCGGCAAGATCATACTATGTGGGAGAAACTCACTGGGTTTATCTCTTTTCATACGCCACTGCCGGGAATGACACTATTTTCTTCGTTCGCAACTCCTGGGGTGCCAAACGGGGTGAAAACGGGAATTATTATATGACGGACGATTATCTTAATGGCACCTATACAGATTCCAAAACCAAGACGACATCCAACATACTTAAGTATTATTATGGTTACAAACTGCAATAGAAGTAAAAAGTATAATCAGTAAAGTAGTTTGCAGTGATTGTTCACTTTCAGAAAATAGGTTAAATTTGTCTGATAGTTGGATTATCGCTTATGGCAAGCAAACTTCGTTTTCTTCTGCTTATAGTGTTGCTTCTTGTCTCCGGTCGGCAGTATTCACAGGTAACCGATTCGACCAGGATATGGAAAAAAGCATTAAACGGGAGGCTCACCCTCAACGAGAAAGTAAGGTACTACAATAAAATTGCTGCATGCTACTGGTATGTTGATGCCGATAGCGCCCTCTGGTTTGGCAGGCAGGGGTATTGCCTGATCGATAAAAGTGTAACGCCACTGGTTGAAGGATATAACTATTTTGTTCTTGGCGTTGCCTGGCAAAATATAGGACAATCAGATTCCTCCTTCTATTTTCTTCACAAGGCCTTAAGGGTATTCTCCGATAACAACCTGGAGAAGCAGAAATTCAGAGCGGTTGAACAGTTGGCCGAAAATTACCGGATCATCGGGAAAGCAGATTCGGCCATTGCCCTGGTTTCCGGTTCACTTGCATGGTTCAGGAAAAAGCAAAACAAAGCCTATATCGCCTCATCACTGATAATTCTTGGCAATATTTACGTGGAGCAGAATCATAACCACCGCGCCCTGACCTATTTCCTTGAATCGGCCTCCATCGACAGCATTCTCCACGATACAACCATGATAGGGATTACGCAGGTAGGGATTGGTAACATATATCTTAACCTTGGCAACCTTTATAAAACCATAAACCCTGGAAAGGCCAGGGAATACTATAGCAGAAGTCTTGATTATTTCAACCGCAGCCTTACACTCTACAACAGGACCGGGCACAAGCTTGGAATCTGCTTTGCTAAAATGAACCTGATCTCAGCCTTCGTCGCCTTAAAGAAGTTCAGTCTTGCCGATTCAATCTTGTCGGACAGCCCTGACTGTTTTGCAAGTTTCAACAGCCGAATCCGCAGGAGCTTGCAGTATTTCAAGGCCGTGGTTGCTCATGAGTATAAAAAAAATGCCGGGGCAAAAACAATTCTTTATAACGTTGTTGGGGACAGTTCCGAGACAAGCCTTCTCCCCGTTCTTCAGGATGCAAAACTACTTTTAGCAACGATCGATTGGCAGGATGGAAATCATCAGAATGCACTGAAACTGGCTACTGAAGCCTTTGTCAATTCAAAGTCATCGCACTTGTTTAACACGGGTTACCAAAGCGCCTGTATCCTCAGTAAATGGTATAAGGAAATGGCTCGGTGCGACAGCTCTCTTTTCTATTCCTCTTTTGCTAGAATATTCCAGGACTCACTTTTTACTGCAGCGGGCCATGAAACCATGGAAGAACTCGAAATAAAATATCAGTCTCAGCTGCTTAACCAGCAATTGACAATCCTTCAGCGAGAGCAGGAACTGGACCGCAGAAAGTCGCAGATGACCTATATCCTGTCGGTCTCAGTGGTGGTTGTTTTATTATTGATTGTGGTGCTTCTCTGGCTAATTCAGAAACGACTGAGAATTGACAAATTGCTGGCTCTTGAATCCAATGCCCTGACCGAAAAGGAAATACTGTTTCAGAAATCAGAGATGAAGCAGGTACAGCTTGAAAAACAGCTTCAGGAACAGCAGATCGGCCAGCTTACTTTTGACATCGGATTAAAGGATCAGTATCTTGTTTTCCAGTCGCTGATGAATGCCCAAACCAACAATCTGCTGACGTCCCTGGCCGGGAAACTTGCACCCCTCTCTCATTCATTTTCCAGAAAAAAGGAGCAGGAGGTCTTCCGAAAAATCCTTCAACAGCTTGAAAGTGGAACAATCACCTCCCCACTTGAAGAATTTGAAAGGTTATTTAAGGAATTGCATCCTGATTTTTATGAAAACATCTGTAAATCGATTCCTGATTTAAGTCAGAACGATCTGCATCTTTGTGCTTTGCTTCGATTGAATCTTTCATCGAAAGACATATCAAACATTGCAAATATTTCAATATCGACAGTGGAATCGGCTCGTTCACGCATCCGCAAAAAAATCGGTTTGGATCCCGGAGTCAATCTGGTCAGCAGTTTAATGAAATTCTGATTTCCTATTTTTCGTTACAAATGGACAGAACGGATCATCTGGCCACCTTCCGCCGGCTTTGGTCCATATCGCCCATTTTATGCAAATATAAGGAAAAACAAAAAACCTGCCCATTTCCCAAAACCATTCAGTGATAAAAAACCATGAACGGGTGACGCAACCATCCTCTCTGGTGATTCCATTTCTTGAAAGATTTCCTGCATGATAATTTTGCGCTCACAATAATTAAAAAATTCAGCAATGAAAAAATCAAAATCATTTCCCGGTTATACAACCATAATCATGATCGCCGGAATTATTTTCACCTCCTGCGGGTGTAAAAAAGATAATACAACAATCATCAGCGGAGATTTGCAGGTAGTTCCGCGTGAACCGGCCTATGCAGGCTGTTACCCGGTTGTCGGTACAAGTCAAGCCAAATGCTGGGACAGCGTCGGCAACATGATCACGCCTGCTTTAGGCGGAGCCTTTTACGGACAGGATTCCCAGTTTGAACATATAACTCCTGCTTACACCAAAAGCAGCGACGGACTCACGGTGAAGGATGAGGTTACCGGTTTGACTTGGCAGCAAAGCCATGACACTGAAATATATTACTGGGCCGAAACTCAAACCGTTGTTGACAATCTGAACGCACAAAACTACGGCGGTTACAGCGACTGGAGAGTGCCGACCATCAAGGAATTGTACTCTTTATGGAATGTAAGTGTCGGTTGGCCTTATATTAATTCCGATTATTTTACAATCACATACAGCACCGAAGAAGACCTGAGCCACGCAATATTCTGGAGCAGCGACAAATATACCGGAGTTATGGGCAACATAAGCGGTGCGCCTGGCGCAGAACCTGGCGCAGAACTTGCCTTTGGCGTGAATTTTGGCACCGGACATATAAAAGCGTACAGTATTGCTGAAGGGCCGATGCACTTTGTTCGTTGTGTACGTGGCAACCTTGCGTATGGCGTCAATTTATTCCAAAACAATGGCGACGGAACCATTTCTGATTTGGCTACCGGCTTAATGTGGCAACAAACCGACAACGGTTCGGGAATGGATTGGAAACACGCACTGGCTTATGCTCAAACACAAAATACCGCAAATTATTTGGGTCACAACGATTGGCGTTTGCCGAACACGAAAGAACTTCAAAGTTTGGTAGATTATACACGTTCACCTTATGCAACAAACTCAGCCAATGTTGGACCCGCAATAAATGCACTATTCAGTTGTACCAGTATTCTAAACGATGGAGGAAAGGCTGACTATCCTTATTACTGGACAAGTACCTCGGCTATTTCTATGGCAAATGGAGACTATCCTTCTGCATGGTATGTGGCTTTTGGAAGGGCGGAAAACGGAAGTGGCGAAGACCTCCACGGTGCTGGGGCAGTGCGTTTCGACGCGAAGGTATTGGGTAGCGGACAGGGGGAAGAAAGGGTGTTAAACTTTGTACGTCTTGTAAGAAATATCAACTAAAAAAATGAAAAGATACTTCTTGCTTATTTCTCTGTTCATAGCGCTGTCATCTTTTGCCCAAAACAACAAGCAAAAAATAAGGGGTGTCATTATTGATAAGCTGTCACAAACAACCCTTCCCGGCGCCACCGTTCAAATAATGAATGAAGCTGAGAAAAGGGGAGCGGTTACCAATGAAAAGGGGACCTATGTCATTTCCGATGTGTTGCCGGGCAGGTATGAACTGAAAATTTCGTATGTCGGCTACAAGAATGTATTTGCATCAAGCGTTGTGGTGACTTCGGGAAAAGAAACTATCCTGGACATTGCGATGGAAGAGGATATAAAATCCCTGAATGAGGTCGTAATCACGGCCAACAGCAAAGACAAAACCATCAACAGCTTATCGACGATCAGCGGCCGCACATTCTCCATGGAAGAGGTGAACCGGTTTGCCGGGGGGCGAAGCGACCCGGCGCGGCTGGCTGCGAATTTTGCCGGCGTAAGCGCTACCGACGACAGCCGAAATGACATCGTGATACGGGGTAATTCTCCAGTGGGGGTTTTGTGGCGCATCGATGGCATGGATGCAACCAATCCCAACCATTTTGCATCGGTAGGCACCACAGGCGGTGCAGTGAGCGCCCTGAACACCAACATGCTGAAGAGTTCCGATTTCTTCACCTCGGCCTGGCCGGCAGAATATGGCAATGCGATTTCAGGCGTTTTCGACATCGGCTTCAGAAACGGGAATACACAAAAAAGAGAGACCACGGTTCAACTTGGGGTAACAACCGGAATTGAGGCCATGACGGAGGGGCCCATCAGCAAATCGAACGGTTCATCGTATTTAATTGGTTACCGCTATTCGCTGGCCGGTATTGCCCAGGCCATGGGAATAAACATCGGCACTACGGCAACGCCTACCTACCAGGATCTTTCTTTCAAAATAAACAGCGGGGATACAAAACTTGGCAGGTTCACCCTGTTCGGCATCCTGGCTGCCAGCAGCATTGCGATAGAGGGTGGCAGTTCGAATGAATTATATGGCGGCGGACAACAATCAGATTTCAAGAGTAAGATTGCCATCGGGGGATTGAAACACTTCAAGCAGATCAACAGCAAATCATATATCAGTTCTACGATCGGCATCAATTATTCGGGGACCAACCAATTGAACTACGGGTTGGATTCATTAAGGAATTCATACAGCAAAGAGGAAAACAGGGTTGCCAGAACAGGTTATGAATTCATTACCAACTACAATCTGAAAATCAATTCCAGGCTTTTTTTCAAAGCCGGAATGCAGGCTGAATATATGAAACTTGACCTTTTCAACAGGTTCAGAAGGCGTGAAGGTGAAGAGTGGAGCCAGATCTGGGATTATAACAGCTACACCACGCTGGCCCAGGTTTATGCTCATCTGAAATACAACATCAGCGAAAAACTCACCCTGAATGCAGGCCTCCATGCACAGCAGTTCTTCCTGAACAACTCCTTTTCCGTTGAACCCCGCCTGGGATTAAAATACGAGCTGAACAGTAAAAACAGCTTTAGCTTTGGATACGGCTTACATTCGCAAACCCAGCCTTTGAATGTCTATTTTTTACAAACGCCCAATCCGGATGGTTCATACAATTATGATAACCTGGAGCTGGGTTTTACGAAGAGTCATCATTTTGTCCTGGGATATGATGTGCAACCCTTCAAAGACTGGCGTTTGAAGATTGAAGCCTATTACCAGCATCTCATCAATGTGCCGGTTAATACATACCCAAGCAGTTACTCCATGCTGAATACCGGGGCAAGCTTTCAAACCGACCTCGAAGACAGCCTGGCGAATACCGGCACCGGCAGAAACTATGGCGTTGAACTTACCGTTGAGAAGTTCTTTAGCAGGGGGTACTATGGCCTGTTTACTGCTTCGCTTTACCAGTCAAAATACACCGCCAGTGACGGAATAGAGCGGAACACGGCATTTAACGGGAGATATGTGGCCAACCTCCTGGCCGGGAAAGAATGGAAACCCGGCAAGGAAAAAAGAAATGCCATCACGGCCGATCTGAAAGTTACGTATGCCGGCGGACGATATTACACACCGGTAGATTTAGCAGCATCCCAGGCCAGGGGCAGGGAGGTACCCGAAGGAGATACCTATGCCTATTCAAGTACCTATCCCGATTATTTCAGGCTGGATTTCAAGATTGGATATACCCTGAACAGCCGAACGAAAAAATTGTCGCAATCGATTTCCCTGGACATGCAAAATATAACGAACAATAAAAACGTTTTCTCACAGCGTTACGATGACCGGAGCAAGTCTATCAGTACGACATACCAACTGGGTTTTTTCCCGAATTTTATTTACAAAATACAATTTTAGAGAAGTTAAATAACTTTGTGAAATGAAATCACGTTCGCTAAGCAGCCGGAAAATTGAAATTTTGATTTACGTTTTAATATGGGCGCTCATTTTCTCGGTGCCCTATTTCAGCGAACGCGGCTCCGGATACCTCAATTGGAATACCATGGCAGGACATTGGGTAAACCTTTCCGGGTATCTCATTGTTTTCCTGTTAAATGTATATGTTCTGGTGCCGCATTTACTCTTGAAAAAGAGGTACCTGTACTACTTTATTTCGGTTTCGTTGTTGATCATCATAGGGATAGCGATCAATATGATCGCCCGTTCACCATTTTTTTCATTTGCTGATTCCGGAATAAATTTCTCACCCGACGGGTTCAGACCACCCGACCTGAATTCCCCAAATCCAAAACCGCCTTTCATGGCTTTTGCGGACAATCTTATCATTTGCATCTTAATCGTTGGCGCCGGTACAACGATCAAACTGATGTCGAAATGGCTGGGCGAGGAGAGGCTGCGAAAGGATGCCGAGAAGGAGCAGCTCAAAACCAACCTGGCTTTGTTGAGGCACCAGGTAAGTCCCCATTTTTTCATGAACACGCTGAATAACATCCATTCGCTGATTGAAATAGATACGGAAAAGGCCCAGGATGCGGTGGTCCGGCTATCAACGCTCATGCGATACCTTCTTTATGATTCGGCGCAAAGCACAATCGAACTGAAAAAGGAGATCGAATTCATCAATAGTTTTATTTCGCTTATGCAGCTCCGGCATTCCGATGAGGTGGAAGTTACTGTTGTTATTCCCGGGCAGGTTCCTGATACTAAAATACCTCCAATGCTTTTTATCTCGTTACTTGAGAATGCCTTTAAACATGGAGTGAGTTATCCGCAGAAATCGTATATTTATTTTGAACTCCGGTTTAGCAGCACTTTTCTGACGTGTATCATTAGAAACAGCAAACATAAAATCGCAGCAAATTACCAGGGCGAATATTCGGGAATAGGTCTCGATAATATCAAGGATAGTTTGAAGTTGTTATATGGGGATAATTTCCAGCTGCACATCCAGGATAAAGAAAGTGAATTTGAAGTTGACCTTAAAATTCCGATATGAAGATTTCCTGCATCGCCATTGACGATGAACCTCTGGCAGTAAAAAAAATATCAGCATATATTCAGAAAACCCCATTCCTGGAACTGGTGGCTGAATGCCGGTCTGCTTTCGAAGCGATGAGGGTGATCGAGGACCATAAAATTCAACTTATCTTTATCGATATCAACATGCCCGACCTGAACGGGCTTGAGTTTGTGAAATCACTGGCCGACAAACCTTATATTGTTTTTACAACAGCATACAGTGAATATGCTGTGGAGGGTTTCCAGGTAGATGCAGCAGACTATTTATTAAAACCCGTCACCTACAGCAGTTTTTTGAAAGCGGCTAACAAGGTGAAAAATCTTATTGATTTAACCGCAAATAGCCAAAAGGAAAGCATCAGGACAACAGCCAGTCATTTGTTTGTCAAATCAGATTACAAACTCATACGTATTGAGCTGGATGATATAAAATATATTGAGAGCCAGCATGAGTATATCAAAATCCATTTGATTAACAGTCCCCGTGTGATGACTCAGTTAAGCATGAAAGCCATCCAAGAACAACTCCCGTCTGACCGTTTCATGAGGGTTCATCGTTCCTTTATCGTTAGTCTTAAGAAGATTTCAGTAGTAGAAAGGAACAGAATTGTTTTCGATGGCAAGGTACATATCCCTGTCAGCGATCGGTACAAAGAAAAATTCCAGGAGTACATTGATGGGAATTTTGTATAATCGAAACAACAAATGTTCCTGAAAAGGATTGCTGAACAGTCATCATGGTTTATTCTTATAAAGATAATACTCAAATCGTATTTGCTCTACCCAACCGACCATATTAACATAAACCAATGACTTGCAAACTTTCTGTTTTTTTAAACCATTCTCAGGCTCTATAAGTCTTATCTGTGTATTCTCAATTGTTTTGGGTAATTCTATATCTGGAAAATCATCAGGTTGCCCATAAACATGTTTTCCAAAAAATAATGTGTCAAAAATGGTTTTATGCTTTTTATTTGCTGCTTTTATAAAATCCGCAATCGCATGGCAATAATTCATTGTTAGATCAGCTTTTGAAGGGAAATTAGATGATTGGCCGATTCCAGGAAGCGGAATGAAAAGTATTATAAAAATTAATATTTTTTTCATTTTTTTCAGCAGATTGGAAGGATTTGTTGGCATTTTAGGGTTTAGCAATTAGTAAAAATAAATTAAATATAGCAATGATTGCATTAAGTAGAAAAATTCCCGGAATTACACTTTGCCACCCCGGGAATCCTTTACCTTTGCTGGTTTAACACTTAAAAAATGAACAAACCCTGGTTTACACCCAGTCATGTACGGAATCTCCTGTTGGCCGGAGTCTCAATTTTTCTGTTGTGGTATTTTTTGGAAATGGTCGTATTGGTGGCTATCGCGATGCTGGTGGCAATTGTGGGTTCACCTGTTGTTAATTTATTGAACAAAATATCGTTGGGTAAGTTTAAAATACCTGAGGGATTTAGCGTTTCATTTACCTTGCTGGTTTTTGTCGGGGGTTTTGCGGGCCTGTTTTTTATCCTTGTTCCATTATTTATGGAACAGGTTAATTCCATTGCCTCCATCAATTTTCCCGGATTGTTTGCACATTACCAGACCGAGATTATATGGATTGAAATCAATCTGCGCAAGATTGGAATAATGGCTAACGATGCAACATTGGCCACATTCATCAAAGAAAAAGCGATGGCTATGGTGGACTATAGCCAGGTATCGAAAATAGGCTCAGGCCTGCTAACCTTTACAGGGACGTTTTTCTTTAATCTCTTTTCGGTACTATTTATTTCCTGGTTTTTGCTTTATGATCTCAGTGCCATCCATAAGTTTATCATAAAGATGATGCCCAAAGACTATAAAAGTGATACCGAAGGGTTTTTAACACAAAGCCAGTCCTTGATTTCAAGATATTTACTGGGGATAATACTTGACACCCTGGCTATTATGATTTCCTATGCCATTGTTTTATCATTACTTGGGGTAAAAGGAGCCATCGTGATCGCTGTATTAGCGGGATTTCTTAATGTAATACCTTACATAGGACCGGTAATAGGAGTGATATCGGGTATTATGATCGGACTTACATCATGCATCAGTGCCGGGGTGTTTGTCGGATTGGATATCATAGCCATCAAAATCGGATTGGGGATGCTGGGCGTGATCATCCTGGATAATATTTTCTACGACCCGTTCATCCAGGGAAAAAGCATTCAGGCCCATCCCCTGGAGATCTTCCTGGTGATCATGGCAGGAGAGATCATGGGTGGCGTTGCAGCCATGATCGTGATCATCCCGGTATACGGAGTTATGAAGATTTTGGTAACACGGTACCTTCATCATTTTCCGCAGATCCAGAAAATCGAAAACCGGATAGAGGAAAAATAGACAAAAAAATACTACTGAATTTATGGTTGCCAAAGATGCTGACACGGGAATTAAAAGCGGCTTGACCTCGCTTGATAAACAAACCGGACCGTCGGAATGAATCATTAACGACTAAAAACAATGGCAAAAAAGTCATAAAAATGCCCTTGTTCTGATCTCTCATCATTCTTGTGACTAAACCCCCTAAATTTTATTCTGCAGTTGCGGGGTCAATGATGCCAGACACTTCCGTTACATTATTGGCTGGAAATCCTCCTTGCCTAGCATGTTCAAATATCATTTCTTTGTTCGGTGCGATGTAAACACAATAAATCTTATCAGTCGTTACATAACTCTGAACCCACTGTATTTGTGATCCCATTTTACTTAAAACCCCACAGGAGGTTTGTGAAATGACCTTTAATTGTTCCGGAGATAATTTTCCTGCTCCAGGAATTTCACGTTCAATTATATATTTTGGCATATACTGATTTTATAAAAGTTGAATACGATGACAAAGGTAATATTAAAGTTAAATCAGTCTAAATAAAAAAGAAACTAAAGAAAAATAAATACAAAAGTGATGGTACAATTGATGCATTTCCCGAACTGAGCTAGATTTATGCCAGTATGCAATCCGAATGGAGGTAAACCTCCTCCAATACTGATAAAGCAAGACTGATTCCGGTAAGGCTGCATGTAATCACATATCAACACATTACGATTTGCATGCAATAAACAACAAGGTTTATTGCAGGTTATTTGTTTGACAAAGGACAGCACAGATGGTATTTTTGCTAAAAAACCTCAATGATATGCAAATAAAAGGACCGGAGGAATCAGCAGCAGACATCCAAGAATCAGGAAAATAAGTGACAAAGGCAGCATAAACCTGACCCATTTATCATAAGGGATTTTCCCGATGGCCAGGATTCCCATGGTAACACCACTGGTCGGAAAAATGTTGGTAAAGAGCCCATCTCCAAGCTGGAAAGCCAGGACTGCCGTCTGGCGGGTGATACCGATCAGATCGGCCAGGGGTGCCATCAGGGGCATGGTCAGGGCAGCCTGGCCCGAACCTGAGGGAACAAAGAAGTTCAGAAAGCCCTGGAATAAGAACATCATTTGAACCGAAACTACTTTGGGGAACTGACCCATCGTTCCGGCAATGCTTGCAAGAATGGTGTCAATAATCTTTCCATCAGTGGCAATGATCAGCATTCCGCGGGTAAGACCGATAACGAAAGCCGCTGTCATCATGTCGCGGGCCCCTTCAAGGAAAGCCCCAACCGCATTATCAGGGTTAAGCCGGTAAACCAGTGCAACGAGGACCCCCATTGCCATAAACAATCCTGAAATTTCATTAATGTACCAGTCCCACACATTGACCCCGACAATGAGGAGGACGAGGGAGGAGAAGAAAATAACCAGTACCAGCTTTCTTTTCGGTGTTAAGGCAAGATCTTCGGTAGAATGATAGGATGAAAGATCTCTTTTTCGGTCAAGCTCGAAAACCAGGCTTCGTTCCGGATTTTTTTCGATCTTCCTTGCATATAGCATTACAAAAATAATAGCGGCGGTCATAAGCACAAGCCAGACCACGATACGGTATTCCCACCCACTGAATATCGGGATCTCCGAGATGCCCTGGGCGATACCGATGGTGAACGGGTTGCTGAATGCGCCTGCAAAACCTGATGCCGCCCCGATAAAGGGCATGGCGATCCCTGTGAGTGAATCATACCCCATGGCAATAGCCAGGGGGATGGTGATCAGGGCAAAAACCATTACCTCTTCAGCCATGCCGAATGAAGCGCCGCCCAAAGAAAAAAGGAACATGATAATAGGAATAATGAAACTCTTGAGCGCAGGATTTTTACGCGTAGCCTCAAGAACACGGGCCAGCCCGGCATTGATTGCTCCCGTTTTGCTGACGATACCGAATGCACCGCCAATCAGCAATACAAGGGCAATGATCTGGGAAGCCGACATCATCCCTCTGATGGGAGCTGTGAACAACTCCATAAATCCCTGCGGCTTCGGTTCAACAGTGTGATAGGTTCCCGGGACTACGACCAGGCGGCCATGAAATTCGTGACGCTGAAATTCGCCGGCAGGTATAATCCAAGTAAGGACAAGGAAGAGGATCAGAATAATTGATACAATAATCAGAGTGTGCGGGATCTTTTTCTTTTCCATGTTCCGGTGTGCTAAAAGGGTGAAGGAAGCTGGTACAAATGTATCTTATTTTCTAAAAATAATAAATATTTCTGAGTGGAACAAAGATCATTTTCCCCAAATTTGCTGTAAAATCAATTACGATGCTGGTACTATTTAAAAATGCACAGGTTTATGATCCTGATTATCTGGGGAAAAAGGATATCCTGACCGGGGGATCCACTATCCTTGCCATAAATGATCACCTGGAACCTCCTGTTGGGTTTGATATTAATATCATTGACTGTGAGGGGCTTGTTCTTATTCCTGGTTTGATCGACAGCCATGTTCATATAACCGGAGGAGGAGGCGAAGGGGGGCCGGCCAGCAGGATGCCGGAACTCCAGTTGAGTATGATGACCGATGGCGGTGTAACCACTGTGATAGGATGCCTTGGTACGGACGGCATTACCCGTTCGGTGGAAAGCGTTCTGATGAAGGTCAAAACATTACGGGCACTGGGTGTCTCTGCATGGATGTACACGGGGGCCTACCAGGTTCCATCTCCAACGATAACCGGTGATATCTCAAAAGATATTGCCCTGTTCGAAGAGATCATCGGTGTTGGAGAAATTGCCATCTCTGACCACCGCTCCTCGGTTCCTTCTTTTACAGAACTGGCGCGGATAACCGCCCAGGCCCGCGTTGCCGGTATGATAGGAGGAAAGGCTGGGATCGTCAACATCCATATGGGCGATGCCAGGGACCCGTTCAGGCCCCTCCACGAGGTAGTTGCCGGCACTATGATGGGCTACAAACAGTTCGTCCCGACACATTGCAACCGGAATCCTTACATTTTTGAAGATGCCAGGGAATATGGCAAAAAGGGATTTGTTGATATCACGGCCAGCTCTTATCCCTATGATCCGGATTCAGAAATAAAACCATCAAAGGCCTTAAAACAACTTCTCGAATCGGGTGTTCCCATCGGCCATATAACCTTCACTTCTGACGGTTGCGGTTCCCTGCCTCTGTTCGATGCAGAAGGAAAACTGCTGAAAATCGATATGGGACTTCCCAGTTCAATTTTAAGGGAGATCAGCGAAGCTGTCCTGGAAGATCAGATTCCACTGGCGACTGCTATAAAAGTAGCTACCTCCAGCCCCGCTGATATCCTTAAATTAAAGGGCAAGGGATACCTCAGGAACGGGTTCGATGCAGATCTGCTTCTTCTCGACAAGGACTTCAACATTAAAAAAGTGATGGCCATGGGGAAGATCATGAGCAGATCCTTACTCCTTTTATTTTTTATATGGTTTTCGGCCTTAACCCTTCAGGCACAAACCACCTCCAGTCCTGTTCCTGCTCCTTTAAAGCATGATTTTGAAGGGATACTGTCATTCCTATCCTCCGACTGGCTGGAGGGTCGTGAAACGGGTACACGGGGAGCCTCAATGGCGTCAGACTATATTGCCTCCATGATGCAGCTCAATGGTTTACTGCCATGCGGTGACTTAGAAATAAAGAGTAACCCGGGATCTCCGGTAAACCCAGCTCAAACCTTTTTTCAGACCTTTAAAATGGTCCGTTGCCATGTTGAGAAATCTTCCCTTGAATTGATCAGGAATGATGCAGTGGAAGAACCAGTGATCATATTCGCTCAGGGTACCGATTTTATTGTTGACCCCGTTCCGTTTGGCAGGGAAACTGAGGCAGCTGTAATATTTGTGGGCTATGGAATTGAAGCCCCGGGCAAGGGTTACAATGATTACGCCGGTAAAGATGTCAGAAACAGAATAGTCATGATTGTCGACGGATATCCCGGCCACGCGGATACCACTTCAGCCGCCTGGAAAAAGCTGGGCAGATCATTTGAAGACGACTTTGCGACCATTAGGCAGAAACTAAAACTTGCTGAAAGACATGGAGCGGCAGCTGTGGTTTTTGTATACCCCCATGTTTTGAACAGCAAAATAAATGAACCCATTTCCGGAGAAGGGGATGATGAAAACCCCCGTCATTATTTACCCGGCGATACCGGAAGGCTGAATATACCTTGCTTCACCCTGGGAACAGATGCAATTCTGCAGCTTCTGGACGGTACCGGAATCGACCTGCCAGGATTTGAAAAAAAGTCAGCCAGAGACCTTTTAACTGCCTCCGGGCCGATGCAGGGTAAAAAACTCAGGTTTTCGGTTTCTGTCAGATCCGAAGAGGTGATGATCAGGAATGTTATAGGAATGATCCAGGGGATAGACACAACGCGAAACATCATTATCGGGGGGCATTATGATCATTTAGGTGTAAGGAATGGCCAGGTCTTCAATGGGGCTGATGACAACGCTTCCGGCGTAGCGGGCATGCTCGCCCTGGCAAAGGCATGGTCTTCTCATCCCGGAAAACCCCCGTGTAATATCATATTTGCCGCCTGGATAGGGGAGGAGAGAGGAAAACTCGGGAGCACCTACTTCGCGATGCATTCACGGCTGGTTCCCCGCCAGGTTTCCCTGGTTATCAATATGGATATGATCTCAAGGAGTGCACCAGAAGACACTGGCAGGATTGGACTTAGCATAGGAACCAGGACCATAAATGAAGATCTTAGATCTCTGGCAAAAAATATCAATTCAAAACTTGAGCATCCGTTTGTACTTGAACTCTGGGATGTGACTGGCGCTTCAGGAAGTGATTACCGGCCATTTTCCGACCGTAAAGTTCCAATCCTGACCTTTCATGCCGGTTTCCCCGATGAATACCATACACCTCTGGATGATTTCGCCAGGGTTGATCTTCATAAGATGGAGCAGATCCTGAAAATAGTGAATGACTGCCTTTGGGAAACATTGAAAAATCCACCAGCAAGATGAAGTACCCCGAAGTCAGCAATTATATCAATGGGGCGTTTGTTCCATCAGTTACCAGTAAAAGCCTCGATGTTATTTCCCCTCTTGATGGGACGATCCTTTCAAAGGTGCCCCTCTCCGGCCCCGGGGATCTTGATGATGCCGTAGCTAAGGCGCAGCAGGCATTTTTGACATGGTCAAAGATTCCGATAAAAGAACGTGTACAGGTATTCTACCGGTATAAGGTGCTGCTTGAAAAAAACATGACGGCATTATCAGAGCTTATCGTTGAAGAGAATGGAAAGACATTTGATGAGGCAAAGGCAGAGATTGAAAAGAGTATTGAACTCACTGAATTCGCCTGCTCCCTGCCCCAGATGATTGGCGGTGAGATCCTTGAGGTTAGCAAGGGGGTGGAGTGCCGGTCTGAAGTCTGCCCGGTGGGTGTTGTTGGCAGTATCGTGCCGTTCAATTTTCCAAGCATGGTTCCCCACTGGACCATTCCCAATGCCCTGGCCCTGGGGAATACGATGATCCTGAAACCTTCTGAAGTTGTCCCCCTGAGTGCACTGAGAATGGCCGGATTGCTTGAAGAAGCCGGATTACCTGCAGGTGTGTTTAATATTGTGAACGGGGACCAAAGCCTTGTGGAGGCAATGTGCGACCATCCCGGGATAGATGCATTATCATTTGTTGGGTCAACCCGGGTTGCTAAAATCGTGTACGCCAGGGCTGCCTCAAATTTTAAAAGGGTCCTCGCATTGGGTGGAGCAAAGAACCACCTGGTTGTGTTGCCCGATGCCAACCCATCGATGACCGCTGCAAATGTGGCTGCTTCCATGTCGGGATGTGCCGGCCAACGTTGCATGGCCGCTTCTGTCATGATAGCCGTTGGTGATTGCGATGCCATTATTGAGCTTGTTTGTGCGGAAGCAAAAAAAATCATCCCGGGTCAGAACCTGGGATCGGTGATCTCCGGCTCAGCGAAAGAGAGGATCGAAAAATACATCACTGAAGCTGAAAACCAGGGTGCCAGGATTCTTGTTGATGGAAGAAACGTGATTGTGGAGGGAAAAGAAAACGGGTTTTATGTGGGTCCTACTGTCATCGACAAGGTTTCTGCAGGCATGAGTGTGGCCACTGAAGAAATTTTCGGACCGGTACTTTCCATTATCAGGGTGAACAATCTTGATGAAGCGCTGGCCATCGAAAATTCCAACCCTTACGGGAATGCTGCGGCAATCTTCACCCAAAGCGGTGGTATGGCAAAATATATGGCCGACAATGCCAGCGCCGGAATGATAGGGGTCAACATCGGCGTACCTGTGCCAAGAGAACCATTCTCATTTGGCGGCTGGAACGACTCAAAATTCGGAGTTGGGGATCTGACAGGGAAAAGCTCCATTCATTTCTGGACGAAGCTGAAAAAAATTACAACCAAATGGAATCCTGAAGCAGGAATAAACTGGATGAGCTGAAAACTAATAATTTAAATCAATGAACCAATGCATGGCGAAATAATATCCCAGCCGGAAAAGGAAATAATCCGTAAGAACAACCTTGATTTCACTTTGTTCTCATGGTCAAAACAGGCCGATCTGAACCCGATCAATATAAGTCATGCCAAAGGCGTCTATCTTTACGATTATGACGGGAAGCGGTATATTGATTTTTCATCACAGCTGATGAATGTAAACATAGGCCATGGGCACCCCGCAGTGAGGGAGGCTGTTTCAAGGCAGATGGAAGAGGTGAGCTATGTATATCCCGGAATGATCACCAAAGCAAGGGGTGAACTGGGAAAAAAATTATCGGAGATCACGCCCGGAAGCCTGACAAAGACATTTTTTACACTTGGAGGAGCCGAGTCTGTCGAAAATGCCGTTAAGATCGCAAGGATATACAGCGGAAGGTTTAAGATAATTACCTTTTACCAGTCATTTCATGGGGCGTCGTATGGCGCTTTCTCAGCCGGAGGCGATCCGCGCCGGCATCCTGTCGACAGCCAGGCGGCACCCAATTTCATTCATGTTGAAAACCCCTATTGTTACCGCTGTCCCTGGAACAGTAAAACTCCAGGTGAATGTTCAGATATTTGTTCGGCCCATGTTGAAAGGGTGATAAAGTATGAAAATCCTGACAGTGTGGCTGCTATTTTGTTTGAAGGGGAATCCGGGACTTCAGGATGTATCAAATACCCCCCGGGATACTGGAAAAAAATCAAGGCTATCGCCGATAAATACGGAATCCTTATCATTGCAGATGAAGTCATGAGCGGTTTCGGCCGGACCGGAAAAATGTTCGGCATGGATCACCATGGGGTCGAACCCGATATCCTCTGCATGGCAAAGGGTCTCACTTCGGGGTATATTCCACTGGGAGGCATTGTGGTGTCTGAAAAAATCGCAAAGCATTTCGACAACAACCCCCTTCCGCTGGGGCTTACCTATTCGGCCCACCCGGTGGCATGTGCCGCGGCAAATGCAGTCATTGATATTTATGAAAAGGAAAAGCTGGTGGAAAATGCCGCCCTCATGGGAAAGTACATTGAGGAGCGGGTCGGAGAACTAAAAAAGGAGCACATCTCTATTGGCGATTTCCGAAACACAGGCTTGCTGGGTTGTATAGAACTCGTGAAGGACAGGGAAACCAAAGAGCCTATGGCCCCATGGAATGCAAAGCCAGGTGAAATGGAGATCATGAACCGGATAGCAGCCAGGATAAGGGAACTGGGAATGTTTACGTTTGTCCGCTGGAACTGGATTTTTACAGCACCTCCTTTATGTATTACAAAAGAGCAGATCGACGAAGGGCTGCAAATCATCTCTGATGCCATTGCATTAGCAGATGTTTACTGTTCAGGCAGTAAATGATGCGGGCTTTTGAACGCATCAACAAAGTTATGCAGCAGATAACTCTCCCGGGATGGTCAGGAAAAAAGTGCTTCCCTCTCCTTCCGATGATCTCAGCCAGATACGGCCCCCCAGCATTTGGACAAAACCTTTGGCGATAGACAGACCAAGTCCGCTACCTTCATGTAATACGCTGCCTGCAAGCCTTGCCTGTGCGAAGTGATCGAAAATAAGATCATAGTCGTCCTCGGCAATACCGCATCCTGTGTCCTTTACGAAAAACCGGAGTTCTTCTTCACGGGCCTCATAGCCAAACTCAACACTACCTTTGTTTGTAAACTTGATGGCATTATCGATAAGGTGTCCCAGGATCTTGCTTAGCAGCTCCTGATCAGTAAATAATTGTCCCTGACCGTGATCAGGAGGAAGGATCAGGGAAAGCCCCAGTTGTTTTAACCTGGCTGCATTCTCGTAACTAGCGAAAAGTCCATCCAGCATGGAACCCAGATTAAACCATTTCCTGTTCACCTCGAGGTTGCCTGTAACGATCAGGGAAATATCCATATAGTCGGTGATCGTGTTTAGCAGGCGTTCGGAGCTTAGCTGAAGGACGTCAAAATATTTTTTCTTCTCTTCGGAAGACATGTCATCGTAAAGCATTATTTGCCCGAACCCCAATATTCCGTTCAGAGGAGTACGGATCTCATGAGAAATATTGTGCATGAAGGCTGTTTTGAGACGGTCGCTTGATTCAGCTTTTTCTTTCGCAAGTAAATATTCGGCTGTCCTGTCTTCGACCCGTTTTTCAAGTTCCTTGTTGATGGTGTCAAGGTCCTGCTGTGATTTTAGCAGCAGGTCCCTTTGAGTCTGAATCTGCTGGGTCCTGTCAAGCACCTTTCCCTCGAGGAGATTTTTCTCCATAACAAGTCTTCTCACCCTCCAGCGCACGAAGAAAAATACGATCAGCAAAAGATCGATGACATAAATGATATAGGCCAGGGTACTTTTAAACCATGGAGGTTTGATGATGATTTTAATACTGTTTCCTTTCTCGTTCCATACACCATCGTTATTTGAACCTTTAACCCTGAAAGTATATTCGCCAGGAGGAAGGTTCGAAAACGGAACAAACCTGCGATTTCCTATGTCGATCCATTGATCCGAAATGCCCTCCATTTTATAAGAATACTTGTTTTTTTCAGGCTTTGTATATTCCAGGGCAACGAATTCGATTGTAAACGAAGGATAATTGTTGTCAAATTCTACTTCCTTTATGTTTTGTGGATTTATCCTTGTGTTTGCCCCGTTGCTGCTGGTTTTTGTAAACGCTGTCAGATTAATGGCAGGAATAAATGAATTGTCTTTCAGGGAATCGGGATAAAAAGAGTTAAAGCCGTTCATCCCTCCGAAAAACATTTCCCCGTCGGAACCCCTGTACGCGGATCTCAGGTTAAACTCCAGGCTTTGCAAGCCTTCTTCAGGGGTGAATGTTCTGACTGACCCTGTAGCTGGCTGAAATCTTGATAATCCATTCCCTGTTGAAAACCACAGATCGAGACGGCCGTCTTCCAGTATTTCAAATACCTGGTCGGTTGGCAGGCCGCTCTGCTTCGAAAAGTAGTGGAATGTGGAATCTTTTTTCACAAATTTATTCACTCCCGAACCTGTTCCGATCCAAATGTCATCGTTATGATCAACACAGAGGGAGATCACGAAATTATCAGACAGGGAATTCTCCAGACCCTGGATTTTCCTGAAGTGTGATATTCTTTTTTCGGCAGGATTATACACGTCGAGCCCGTTGAGCGTGGCCATCCAGATCATCCCCTGGTGATCCCTGGCAATGCAATACACCAGGTTGCCGCTTAAGCTGTGACTCTCATCAGCCTCCGTTGAAAAGTGTTCAGAAGATCCATCCCCAAGGTTAAACATATAAACTCCGTTCGTGGAAGCAATCCAATAGTTTCCCAGCTCATCCTGCAGAATTTTATTTATTCTTATTCCTCTCAAATCAGGTATTTCCAGGCCCCTGAAAAGATCAGCTGACGGCACGAATGAATTGTTTTCAGCCTTCCACACCAATAACCCGTCGCGGGTTCCTAGCCATATTCTTTTCCTGTCGTCCTGGTAGATGTAATGTATAAAATCGTTTAACAGGTACCGGTTGCCAGGGAGTTTCGATGAAAAATGCTGGACGGCACCCGTTTTTCTGTCAAGAATGTTCAAACCCTGTCCCCAGTTCCCAACCCAGACCTTTCCCTTGTCGTCCTTGAAAATCGAGGCGATGACATTGCCCAGAAGATCGACCGAATAAGGAGTTGCGTCTTTCCTGTACAGACGGAATTTTTGTTTTTTAAGGTCCGTTTTACACAGGCCGCTCAGTGTGCCAATCCAAAGGTTTTCCGATCGGTCGATCATCAGGTCATTCACGATATTATGAGGAAGTCTGTTTATCTCGCTGTTAAAAACTTCAAAAACAGGTTTTCCGGCGGATGTCATCCGCAGTAAATTCAATCCGCCACCTTCGGTACCAATCCAGAAATTTCCATCTTTATCCTGTATGACAGCACGGATGACGTTGTTGCTGATGGACCAGGGCTCATGCGGATCATGGTAATACCTTCTGAACTTCTGCCGGTTTCTGTCGTAAACATTGAGCCCGTCGGCAGTGCCAACCCAGATATCACCGTCCCTGTCCTCGTAAAGGGCGGCAATATTGTTATTGCTGATCGAATTTTTTTCTGAAGGAATATTCAAAAAGTAAGTAAAATTGCCGGTTTCAGGATTGAATCGACAGAGTCCCCTGGTAGACCCCATCCAGATGTGCCCGGTCCTGTCTTCAATCATGGGGACCTTAAGGTCTTTGACAGAGCCGTCGTATTCCAGCCTGCTGGTATACTTTATCACAGTTTTTTTCTCCTGATCGAGAATGACGAGGTCAGGAGCCATGTTGAAACAGATTTTGCCGGTATGCGTGAGGATCACATCGTAAGGATAATTATTGCCAGCCCTGGCTGATAAACCTGAAAGCTTCAGTCTGCTGAATATATTCCTGATACGGTCGTAGATGTTAACGCCTCCCTTTGTGAGAACCATCAGATTACCGGCTTTATCCTCGATCAGTGAATAGATCCAGTTATTGGAAATGGAATTTGTATCGGAGGGGTCAAAAGTATAAACCTCGAAATTATACCCGTTAAATTTATTAAGGCCATGCTGAGTTCCAACCCAAATAAATCCATCTTTATCCTGCATCACGCAGTTGACAACACTTTGCGATAATCCCTGCTCGATGGAATAGGACGGGAAGGAATATTGTTGCGGAAAAGAAAAAAGCCACAAAGCCTGAAATGCGAAGATGAGTAAGAAGGTTTTCATCCAGATGGAAAGTTATCTTGTTTTGCTGCAGTATTGCAAAAACGTTTAAAGATAATAAGAAATCAAGAAATGGATCATTTTTTTGAATTTAAACTCAGGAAGATTGAATACTTTCGCTTCATGATCCCGGACTATTTTATTTAACAACTATTTTAAACCATCCAAAGGCAATCCGCACAATGAGAAATTCATTATTATTGATATTGTTTTGTTTACTGTCAACCGGCTATTCATTCGCGCAAACAGGCCCGGAGATATTTAAACCGGTATATTTTGACATGACACCCCCATTAAGGGACCTGGTTAAAACCGTACCCGAAAAAGCAGACAATTCCTGGAAAGTGATCCTGAACCATTTTAATGTAAAAAAAACGCAACGCGAGAAGTTTTCTTCTGACTGGAAAGACCCGTTGGTCCGGAATGACATTAAGTTAAGAGCCACTTCGCAGGATACAATTATTGCGAATTTTGACGGCAACAGTAACTCTCAGGGATATGATCCGCCGGATGTAACCGGACAAGTCGGGCCCAATCATTATTTCGCCGATGTAAACTGCCATTTTTCAATTTATAACAAAGCGGGAACGAAAGTATTGGGACCAGTTGGCAACTCTGTTATGTGGAACGGGATGCCAAATAACATGAACGGAGGGGACGGTATTGTGATGTATGATGCGGATGCCGACCGCTGGTTTTTTTCACAGTTATCATATCCCGCCGGGGCTAATTATGTGATGATTGCCGTCTCACAAACGAGTGATCCGACCGGCAGCTGGTATCGCTGGGAATATAGTTTTAACGGATTGCCCGATTACCCTAAATTCGGAATCTGGCCCGACGGGTATTATATGTCGGTCAACCGCTTCCCAAACGGTTATGCAGGTACAGGAATGGCAGCTTTTGACCGCGTTGCAATGATTGCAGGAAGTGCATCAGCCCTGATGGTGTACTTCACATTACCTGCATCGAATAATGCTTATTCGTTTCTTCCTTCGAGTTGCGATGGAGAATTACCCCCAATGGGAACTCCGAACTATTTTGTCTACATGAATGAATCCCCTCCTTACCTGGGAGTGCATGAATTTCATGTTGACTGGACGACTCCGTCAAATTCCACATTCGGAAATTATCTTCAGTTACCTGTAACTGCATTCAATTCAAACCTGAGCGGAATTCCTCAAAAAGGAACAAACGTTCCTGCCGAAGTCCTTTCCGACCGCCTGATGTACAGGTTACAGTTCCGCAAGTTCAGTGACCACTGGTCGATGGTAAGCAACCATACTGTGAATGCAGGATCCAATATTGCAGGTGTCCGCTGGTACGAAATGCGGAAAACTACCGGGAACCCCTGGAGTGTTTATCAGCAGTCAACGTATGCCCCGGCCGATGGTAAATGCCGCTGGATGGGGAGTGCTGCAATGGATACTGCCAATAACATAGCCCTTGGTTTCTCCATTTCGGGCAGTACCATGTATCCTTCCATCAAATATGCAGGAAGGATGAAGAATGATGCATTGAATACAATGTCGCTTCCCGAAAGGGGAATCGTTTACGGCACCGGGTCAAATACGTCATTGGACGGGGGTAATACCTGCCGCTGGGGAGATTACAGTTCCATGACGGTTGATCCTGCTGATGGTACAACGTTCTGGTATACCCAGCAATATATGGGCAGTATGGGAACAAACTGGCTTACAAGAATTGCATCTTTTAATTTTTTCAATCTTCTGAGTGTGGCCGCCACCGCCAATCCTTTTTCGATCTGTAAGGGCGACAGCTCCCATCTTAATTGTTTGGTTGCAGGCGGAACAGGTACATATACTTATTCATGGACATCAAATCCGGCCGGGTTTGTATCGACTCTGAAAAATCCGGGAGTAGCGCCTCAGGTATCGACTACGTTCATCGTTTCTGTAAGTGACGGGATACATGCTGTGATGGATTCGGTTAATATTACCATTCATAATAAAGCTACGGTTTTTGCCGGGAATGACACGATCTATTGTTCTTATGTTCCTGAATTTGCATTACATGGCAGTGCCGAGAATTATGATGAGTCATTATGGATGACTCTTGGGGACGGACAGTTCTCCAATCCGATGAATCTGGTCACCCAGTATTTTCCAATGACCCAGGATAAATTAAACGGTGTTGATTTAATATTAGTGGCTCATTCTCCCTTACCCTGCTCAGGTGTCACCTATGATACTGTTCATATTTTCTTTGATGAATGTACAGGTGTGAGTGCGATATCAAAAGATTTTACTGTCAGTATTCAGCCCAACCCATCTAAGGGTTCGATTAACTTACAGATGAGTGATCTGGGGAATCAGACCGTAAATATCGATATTACGGATCTATCGGGACGTGAATTTTACAGGAAAACATATACCAATCCAGGTAATAATGTGAAAGATCATCTGAATCTTACAATACCTGCAGGACTATATTTATTGAAAATCAAAACCAATACGTTTGCGAGGACGGAAAAACTGATTATTCAATAAAAAGTTCATCCCCGCCTGGGCGATAGGAGAGGGAGAACGATATGCTGCAAATCAGATCATCTTCATGGCTTGTGCAGCTGAGGGATCACCATCCGCAGCTTCCCGGGGGTGGCAGGGGTACTGTGAGATTTGAATGTCTTATTTCTGAATAGCCGCAGGCATTTTTCTCCCGGTATTGTATTGTAAGGTAAGTCTGGGGTTCATAATGGCCGTAAAAAGAATACCTGCTGCTATTTATTGTGCGGATGGATGCTTCCTGCCAGGTTTGTGTAACTTCATTGAAAAATTCGCATCCGGCGGTAGGAAAATTCGTTACCGGATGACTGATCTCATAAACGCATAATGGTCCCGCTATAAGTGAAGCCTGAAAGATATCCAGTGGCATAGGCGGGATGGTGTCAGTAATAAAATACCAGGCAGTATCCTGTTCAGCATGAGACAGAAGATTGGTCGAGAGAAAGATGGGATAGGATTGGTTTGCCGTCATACCGGGTTTTACCCATATTTTGACTTTCCCGCTATGATGCTGGGCCTGATGATCGGGAAATTCAAAGGGCTGAATTTCAAAAGCCGGGGATGACCAGGAATACGTGGCATCGGGATAATAATTGGCCGATAAGATAGTGTTTGAGGTCTCGAAGGAAGTCTCTGAAATGCAGATCTGGTTCCTGGTTCCTGAAAAAAAAGTAATCGGACTGGCCTTTTCCCCCTGGGGTTTGTAAACCCTTACATATTCAATCTCGAGATGGTTTGGAAGTGTGGACGGCAGAACCGGGTTGTGATCACCAACCGTATTGGGGCCGGAATTGAACCTGAGGCAAAAAGGGCCATCGGCGGGGAAGAAGGACTTTGGATCTCCTGAGGTACAACCCGAGGGTTTATCGGTCATCACCATCCTGGAGACCTGTTTGTTGTTGACATACCAGTTTATACTATCCTTGCTCCAACGAACGGCGAACACTGTCCAGTCAGTAAAACTATTCGAGCTGTTGTGTATCCTGTAATAATTTTCAACCTTCTGCAGGCCTTCTTTCATCCTCCAGTGATATGCAACATTAAAGCTGCCGGAATCGTTTGGCTGGGTTTCGAACACATCGATCTCGTTATCGTCCAGAATATCCGGATGAATAACAGACGGATCATCGGAATCAAGCACACACCAGAGCCACATGGCGCTACCCTGCCCCGGGGAACAATAAAGCTGCCTTATTTTTGCTTCAACATATCCGCTGCCGTAAAAGTAGTAACTCCTGAAGGTGTGATTGGAAGTATCGACGGTCATCGTTTTAATCTCGCCCATGGAATACGGACAACCCATCACAGGGACGTTTGTGTTTTGGAGAAGAGCATTAACGGGAAAAGAAACATTATTCTGGTTTCTCATGAAATTAAAATCGCAGCCTTTATCGTCATTGGGTTTGCTTACATTCCAGTATTTTGAAGGGTTCTGAAATGCCTGGTCAAGGAGGATGTAGTAACCCGGTTTATCGACAGGATTTAAAGGGCAGGAAGGGATATCGGTGTATATATCACAGTTCGCTGACTGGGTATCCTGCGAATGGATTTCTTTAAAGACCATCAGCATAAAAGCAAAAAGAAGAACCGACCTGTACATAAAGGTTTCTCCATTCAAAAAATTAATGCCCTGGCTGAATGCCAGGCGCAACCTTGACAAATTCCCGCGATGCAGATGTTGTACCGGTACTCATCCGCAGTATATAAATACCTTCCCGGACACCAGAAAGATCTGCCTGGAATTCCTTTAGTCCCCGACAATGTTCGGTAAATACCGACCTCCCCGTGAAATCGAGGATCTCGACCTTATATAATGGAGCCGTTGATCTGATATTCAGTTGATCGGAAACGGGGTTGGGGAATATCGTTAATCCCGCGTCTGTATTGGGTTCAGCTATCGATGAAGGTGAATGAACATAGCAAATGTGATTGAAAAGGAATCCCGTAAAGTATGAACCTGTGAACGGGGTAATGGGAGACATGGATACGAGATCACCGGAATTGATATTTACACCCCTGTAAGTATGATCTGTTGCTTCGAAATAATAAACCTGTTGGAACGGATCAATGGTCACGTATTCGTTAAGTATGGTATCTGCAACATTGAATTTCGAAAGAAGGGTAACAACGCCATCATAAGGGTTGATTCGGGCCAGTTTTCTTCCATGAATATAGTTGCCTGCCAGAGCGTAAAGGCTGGAATCATGGCAATTATATTCCATCGGGCCAAACCTGTCGCCCGGCGCAATTCCTATGGGCCGGTCTGAAGTCAGCTTGCCCGAATGAAGATCAGCTCCGATCAGATGATATGCAGTATTGTTAATTGCTGTAAAATAATACAAACCGTGAACAGGATCCAGTGCGGTACCTGTTAAAACATTGTAAGTTGTTGCCAGAGAGCTGTCGGAAACGGGTGTTACAGCCCCGGTGTATGGATCCAGTTTTGCCAGTTTAACGTTCAAACCAGCGGCATCTACTGCGATTCCGTAAAGTGAGGAATCGGGGTAATTATAGCTGATCCCGTGGAAGGTTGAATTCAAATAGTTGGTGATTGAGATTTTCCTGATCAGTTCTCCCGTATTAAGGTCAAACGCCAGTAAACCGGACCCATTTACATAGTAATAAAGATGATGCAGGGGATCAATGGTTCTGCCGTACAGACCGGGAGACAGAAGAGCAGCATCAGGGGAAATTTTTGCAATATTTCCGTCAGCCACATTGATTTTGGAAAGATAAAGTCCTGAACCTTGGGTTAAAGCGGAAATCCCGTATGTTACAGAATCGATCTGGGAGAATGCAGAAGTATAATTTATAACGGCAAAGAATAATAAAAACAGTTTCTTCATAAGCTGTTTGCGGAGGAGTAAAAATATGAAAAAATATGTTTGGATACGATCAGTAAATCCGGAGTGAAAGATCTTTATCTTTGGCCGTAAAACAGGCTATGAAAACCATCGTTTCAAGGTTGCTTTTACTTTCATCCCTGCTTCTCTTTTTTTCGTGCAGAAGTGTGGGTCCGAAATCGGTCGTCCGTGACCGGAATGCTTATTTGAATGCAGTCTCGGATTCATGGAAGAACCAGCTGTTGCTGAATATTGTGAGGATGAGGTATGCCGATGCCCCTGTTTTTATGGATGTTGCATCCATCATCAACCAGTACGAGGTCTCCGGATCGGTCAGTGCCGGGATTGCCCTGGAGCAAAAAGGAGTCGGGTGGAACCCTTCTGTCAGCGGTATGGCCACATTCACCGACCGCCCGACTATCACCTACTCTCCGCTTTCGGGACGTCAGTTCGCAATGAACCTCATGAATCCTATTTCGCCTTCCACCATTATAAGCCTCGTATATTCCGGCTATCCGATTGACATTCTGTTCCGGCTGACCATGAACTCCATAAACGGCATGAAGAATTCGTTCGGCGGTTATGTGAGGCAGCACGCGGCTTCACCCGGGTTCTTCGAGATTTTGGAAACACTGAGGTCCCTGCAGAATGAGAACGGAATGGATTTCGTGTTGGAAAAAACAGGCACTTCCGATGAGCGAATCCTGATCGAAGTCGTGGAAAATTCCGACAGTATGGTCAAGGCCAAAGTAAGGCGACTCAACGAGGTGCTGGATCTCCCTCCCGGCAATACCAGGTTTAGGATCGGAAAGGGAATACACCATTCCGACAGTTTGCAGATAGCTCTGTCGACTAGGTCAATTCTGGAGCTTTTGAGCGAAATCTCATCAACCATTGACGTACCCGGCGAACAATTGGATGCAAAAGTGACGTATAAGACGCCTTATTTTAAAATGGAGGATGGATCGCCCGAAAAGCCTTTCATTAAGATCCAAAGCAGCAAGACACCGCCAGCCGACCCATTTATTTCGGTATTATATCATGGGTACTGGTTTTACATAGCGATGGATGATTTCACTTCAAAGCAGACTTTTTCCCATATTCTGTTGCTGAGTTCACTCATCGAGGTGGGCGACCCCAAATCGACCCCGATCATAACCATTCCAACCAGATGAAAATGGAAAATCCATATATCACCGATTACTCTAACCCCGGGCATTGGCTTTCGCTGCCTGCACATCCATCGAAACCCGTGGATGTATTTTATGTTTACCCGACTGTATGGGCAAAGGTAGATCCGGCGGAGCCGAACTATTGCTCCATCGACCACCCCGGCATGCATCAGGGTGCGGCATCAGCCTTCAGCAGCCAGGCAACCGCATTTGAGACAACAGGTAATCTATATGCCCCGTATTACCGTCAGGCCGACGGGAAATACACTCTTTCTTTAGCCGAGGATCAGCGCTGGGAGGTAGTACGGAAAGTGCCTGCCGCGGATGTCATGGCAGCATTTGATTATTACATTAACAATTTCAACAATGGCCGGCCATTCATCATCGCCGGGCATTCACAGGGCTCGAACGTGATCATGTTCCTCCTCTCGGAATACATGAAAACCCAGCCCGATGTATATGCCAGAATGATCGCGGCCTACGTGATCGGTTATCCGGTGACGGCTGAATTCATGGCAACTAACAAACACCTGAAGTTTGCCGAAGGCCCTGATGACACGGGTGTGATCATCTCATACAACACACAGTCGCCGAAGGTAGTTCCGGGAACAAATATCGTGGTGGCAAACAATATTGGGAATGTGATCAACCCGATCAACTGGAAAAGAGACGAAACCCCGGCTCTGGCTTCTGAAAGCCTGGGATCCTATATGCCCGACGGCACTATGACCCATTTCGGAAAGGATCTTAATTTCGCTGATGCCCGTATTGATCTTGCGCATGGTGTTATCATCTGCAGCAGCGTGAACGACAAAGCCATATATGCAATGTCTGGCGGCATAGACCTGGGGGTTTACCACATTTTCGACATTAATTTTTATTATTATAACCTGAGGAAAAATGCCGAAAACAGGGCCGGCAGGTTCCCGGGCTAATTTTTCTTGATGATTTCCACCCGCCTGTTTTTTGCCCTGCCTTCTTCAGTGCGGTTATCAGCAACGGGCTTTTCCTGTCCCCAACCGATGGATGAGACTCTTGTCTTATCAATGCCTTTTGCTGTGAGTGCATCCATAACCGATTTAGCCCGGTCGGTCGAAAGTTTTTTATTGCTTGCAGCATCACCAACATTATCAGTATGGCCTTCGATACTGATCTTAAGTGTTTTGTCAAGGTTCATCAACTGGTAAACCTGGTCGATGACCGGAAGGGATTCAGTCTTGATAGTTGATTTGCCTGTTTCAAAAAGAATGTTAAGAGATATAAAACCATCCTTATTGAGTGCGTCAAGCATTTCATTGGCAGTAATTTCCTGTTTCATTGCCTCCATTTCAAGAACATACAGCAAAATATCACTGCTGTTGGTACAGGATACTTTGATGTTATAATCTTTTCCGTTTTTATTCAGTGCGTAGCAGCCCAATCCATTATCTTCATAAATTTTCCTGCCTCCGATTTTAATAATTGCGTTGGCGTAATTTTTTATGATCTGAAAAAAACTTGGTTCTGGTTTTCCCGATTCCAAATTGAACAAATACCAGGTGTAAGTAAGGTTTCCTTCTAACTTTATCTCCTGACCCTTACTGTCATAAAAATCGAGTTGGTTATAATTCTGAGTACATTCTAAAATATAATATCCCGGCATGCGTGAAAGTAGTGCATGGTCTTTACATCCTTCAGTATCTGCCTGGGCAAATCCGATATTAATGGCTGTAACCATCAGAACAATTGAGAATATCAGTTTTTTCATGTTTTTTGCTTTTTGTAATGAGCAAATGTATAAATTATTTCAGTCCGAGGTTTTCGATCTTATTGCCAATTTAGTAAAACGGCCAGAAAGTTTTATTATTTTTGTGACAGATAAAACACTTCCTAAAACAGAAAGATTATGAAATCCATACGCATTATTTTATCGCTCCTCCTGGCCTTGGTTATTGCCGGGAAAGTGAGTGCACAGACGTCTATTGTCATCTTCTCCGAAAAAGGAGAAAAATTCACCGCTTACGTTGGTAATTCACCGCGTAACGACAAACCGGCCAGCCGCGTTGAAACAAACCGGCCGGGAGGCCCGACCTTTAAAGTACGCATCATGTTTGAGGACAGCTCAATCCCGGAGCTCTCCAAAACCATTTTCAATTCTCCGGGATCCGACCTTTTTTATGTCATAAAAAAATCGGACAAAGGCAAACTCGTTCTCGAGAAAACCAGCTCTGAATATGTCCATAACGAGGGAAATACAGCCGTTTTGGCCGATAATGCCGTCACTAAGGCTGAAAAGAAAACGGCTGAAACTGCAACCATTGAAGCCACTTCACCGGGCGGAAACGGGAAAGGCTGCTCTAACCCGATGGAGGAGCCTGGTTTTATTGCTTCCCGGGAAATGATAACCAACGCACCTTTCGACGGACCGAAGCTGTCGCAGGCTAAGAGCCTGGCCGATAAAAATTGCCTCACAACGTCTCAGATCATCAACATGATCTACATTTTCTCAGGAGAATCATCCCGGCTGAATTTCGCAAAATATGCCTATAAACATTGCTGGAACCCCTCTGACTATAGCAAGGTGAAAGACGTTCTTCGCTCGTCAAGCCAGGCTGAACTGCAGAAATTTATTGATTCATTGAAATAGGCATTGGAAACCCGGGTTTGTTCCATTCTTATTTTTTTTATAACCCTGGTGTTTTCATGTTCCATGCTTGCGCAATCCTGGAATTTTATCAAAGAAAAGGATGGAATAAAAATATACACCCGCAAGGAAGCCGGAAAATCCCTGAAATCATATAAAGGCGTAACCGACATCGATTCCCCGGCAGAAAAGGTTTTCGCCCTGATTGAAGACGTTAATAACACCGATTGGTGGGATAAGAACTTCACACAGATCAAAGTTCTGCAATATGAAAAGAACAAACTGGCGCAATACTATCTGGTGTATAAATTACCATGGCCGGTAACAGATCGGGACCTTTGCGTGGATGTTAAAGTCACAACCAACCCGGTAACCGGTGCGGGCAAGATAACAGCCACTCCGCTTTCAGGCGCTATTACTGAACGTAAGGACAAGATTCGTATTAAAGAGTACCGGCAGACCTGGACCGTTGAAAGAGTTGGCAATAATATGGCTCATGTAGTTCTTGAAGGGTATATTGACCCGGCTGGAAATATACCTGAATGGATCTCCAATTTGTTAATTGTTGATTCACCGATAAAGGTTATCAGCGGGATTAAGCAAAGATTGGAAAGAAATCGGATCAGGTAGCAAATTTTCAGGTATTCAAAACCGGGAGGAGTCGAAATTTACATGATAATACTTGAAAAACCTTATGTTTCCGTCTTTCTTCAGCAAACCGTAGTACGTTTGCAAATTCCTGTCCTGGCAACACCGTTTTCAAAAAGCCTGGAGTATGCCCATGAAATGAATTTTGTTGAAAACGAGGATTTTTTTGCAGCACTTAAATCCAGCGCAAATCCGCTTTTATACAGTAACTCGGAGAATTCAGCCGAATTATTAAACCGCTTTGGCCAGGAACTGACAGTCACAAAAAATGTCAATTTCTTCAAAGACAAATCGAAGCTTCGCGACATATTTTCAGCACTCAATCCCGATGTATGGTACCATACTTATACCCTGAAGGAACTGGATGAACTGGATATTTCAAGTCTTCAAACTCCCTTTGTCATTAAGCCGGTGAGAGGTTTTGCAAGTATCGGAATTCATGCTATCCATAAAGAAACTGAATGGGAAACAGCGTTGAAAAATATTAAGAAGGAAGTACTGCTGATGCAAAATGTTTTTCCTGATACGGTAGTCAGTCTGAACCGGTTTTTGATCGAAAAATATATCGAAGGAACCGAAATTGCGATCGATGCCTATTTTAATGATTCGGCTGAGCCGGTCATTCTCAATATCCTCACTCACCTGTTTGGTTCAAAATCGGATATGAGTGACCGACTGTATATGACTTCGGATGAGATTGTGAGAAAATACCATGATCCTATCATAAAATATCTTGAAGAGATTGCCGGCCTGGGCGACCTCAGGAACTTTCCTTTTCATCTTGAAATGCGGATTGATTCAAACGGCAAGTTCGTCCCGATTGAGATAAACCCGATGAGATTCATGGGCTTTTGTGTTGCCGATGTGGAACATTATTTTTACGGCATCAATCCGTACGAGTATTATTTTCTCCAAAAGAAACCCGACTGGGATAAGATTTTGGAATCGCGCAGTGATACGCTTTATGGAATGTTTGGAATTGATATCCCGAAACATCTGGACAAGAACAAGATCCGTTTCAATTATGAGAAATTCATAGCTTATTTTTCAAAACCAATTTATTTCGTAAAAATGGATTATACAAAATTGCCGATGGCAATTTATTTGTTTGCCGAGGTTCAGAAAAACCGGTTTTCTGAATTCGAATCGATTTTGTATTCCGATCTGTCGGAATATATTGAGTGTAAAGAATAGGCACTTCCCTGTAGAACACCACCCGTTTATTGCCGGAAAATGGGCTGATGTGAAACCTGTTTTGCAACCGATCCAGTTTATCTGCGTCATATTGATTCAATTCTGAAGGATCAGTATTATGGAGATATCAATACAAGGCGTTTCAAAAAAATACAGGGGAAATAAATTCGGACTGAAGGATTTTAACCTGGAACTAAAAAACGGGATTCTGGGTCTAATCGGGCCAAACGGAGCGGGCAAATCGACCCTGATGCGGATCCTTGCAACGATCTCAAGGCCCACCGAAGGCAAGATCACTCTCGACGGCATCGATATCGTGAAATCACCCGATACGGTGAGAAAAATCCTCGGTTACCTGCCCCAGGATTTCGGAGTATATCCAAATCTCACGGCGATGGAGTTCCTTGAATATATTGCTGCAATAAAAGGGTTCACAGGGAAAAGCATAAAACTGAGGATTGAAGCCCTGCTAGAAGAACTTAACCTCACTGTTGTCAGGAACCGGCCCATTGGGACTTATTCCGGAGGGATGAAACAGAGAATAGGCATCGCACAGGTACTGCTTGGCGATCCGAAACTACTGATCCTAGATGAACCTACTGTCGGCCTCGATCCCGAGGAGAGAGTACGTTTCCGCAACCTTCTCACCGATCTTTCGGGAGAACGCATTGTTATCCTTTCTTCCCATATCGTTTCCGATATTGAAACCATGGCCGGCGAGATCGCCATCGTATTCCAGGGCAGGCTGCTTGAACACAGCTTCACACTTGAGAAAGGTACACTTGAAGATATGTACCTCAAGGTTATTGCACTTGCAAAAAGCGGAGGCAGGCATGTTCTCTGATTACTCTGCAGCCAGTGTTTTTCATATCGCCAAAGCCGATTTTCTGCAGAGGATCCGGACTTATTATTTCCTCATTGCTCTAGGCGTTTGCGTATTTATTATCTATTCGTTTGTCCCTGCCCTTGATGCCAGCTATACGATGCTATCGCTGGGCAATTACCGTGGATTTTACAATTCGGCCTGGATAGGGAGCATGGTTTCGATGTGTGTTCCTTTCTTCGCCCTGATAGGCTTTTATGTTGTAAACAACTCGGTCAAAAGAGATCTGGAAACTGGTGTCGGGCAAATCATCGCAACTACAAGGGTAACCAAGGTTCAATACCTCAGCGGGAAGCTGTTCAGTAATTTCGCGGTGCTTCTGCTGATGCTGCTGGTCATTGCAGCAATGACGATAGTGATGTTCCTGGTCAGGGGAGAATCCGGCCATCTTGAACCGGGCAAACTGCTTTTACCCCTGCTCATCATGACCCTTCCCGCTATGTTCATTATTGCGGCTTTTGCCCTGTTTTTCGATTCCTTGAGTGGTCCCGGCAGAGGATTCGCCAACATTGCTTATTTTTTTGTCTGGATCTTCCTGGTATCGGCAAGCCTGATGTCCCAGGCCACAGACGTGTTTGGCGTCAATACCTGCATGCTTGAAATACAAAACTCTGTCAAAGCCATTCATCCAGACTGGAACGGAAAATCCGGCACCGGTATTTTGATCACCGATTCAATCGGGACATGTAAGGTGTTTACCTGGGAAGGGATGAACTGGACTGTTTCGATCATTCTTCAGCGTTTTTTTTGGATGCTGTCTGCATTTGGATTGGTATTGCTGGCTTCGCTGCGTTTTAACAGGTTTGATGACTCTGAAACAAAAGAGAAGAAGCAGAGTAGATTCTGGTTTCAAAAGAAAACGCCTGTATTTGTTGATGATATCCCAATGCCGCTTCAAATAAGATACCGTGAATTGCCTGTAGCTTCAGCAAAGTTCAGTTTTTTCAGCCTGGTGAAGGCAGAGCTTCTGCTTATGATCAGGGGCAAATCGAGGTTCTGGCTGATACCCACTGCAGGCTTGTTCATCGCAACTGTATTTGTCCCTCTAGGGTTCGCATACAAATATGGATTGCCATTACTGTGGTTCCTGCAGGTCCTGATCCTGTCAAAACTAGGATGCCGGGAGTTCGAGAACCGATGCAGCGAATATATATTTTCTGCAGCTTTTTCGCTCAGGCGACAGTTACCGGCTACTCTTTTCGCCGCCTTTGTGGTCATGCTGTCGCTTGCAGTCCCTGTGATGTTAAGGGAATTTTTCTCAGGTAATGCATATGCTGTTTATGCCATTGCAGCAGGTGCTGTTTTCATTCCTGCTTTTGCTGTTTCCTCGGGGGTTATAAGCAGGGGAAGCAAACTGTTCGAAGTGGTTTTCACTATCATGACCTATTGCATCCTGTACGCTGTACCCTATTTTGATTTTACAGGTGCGATCGCGGGATCGCGGGAGTTGGGCATCACTAATTACTTTCTCTCAGCGGCTTTGATCCTGGTCATTCTCGCTTTCCTGGGCAGAAAAATACAATACATCCATGACCATTAAAAGTAGGTCCTAACAGCAAAATCAAATTGGGCGATAAATATCTTTTTGAACATACTGATATTATTCTGCTCATAAAATATCAGCATCGCTTTTTTATAGTCAATCGGGTCAACAGTCCGGAATGATAACGGACAATATTTATAATTCATTAAAATCGCATTGCTGATTATACGCGCTGTTCTTTTGTTACCATCAGTGAAGGGCTGTATGTAGGAGATTAACATGAGTGCCAACAATGCCTTTTCAAAAACATCGTTGCGACTGTTAATGAATGAACACATTTTTTGAAGTGATTCCCTGATCTGAAATTCATTATCCAGAGGGCGGTAATTGGTTCCGGTTATTCCTACTCTTCGTTGCCGGATGTTCCGTTCTACATTCAGGTCTTTGATCAGAAGGCTGTGGATATCTTCAATGCAGGCAATAGATAATGGTTGAATATAGTCGGGATGTTCCAGGATAAAATCCAACGCGGCCTTGTGATTCAAAAGCATTGTGGCCTCATCCCTTGTTTTTCCTGAAGCTGTTTGCTGTTCTTTTAACAGATGCTCTGTTTCCAGCAGAGAATAAGTGTTTCCCTCTATTTGTGAGGATTTCCAGCTCAAATCGATGGCCAGGCGCTCAAATTCCCTTTTGAATTCTTTCGGTGTAAGACCTTCGATGTTTTTGTTAAACGTGTTTTGAAGTTGATCCAGAAACTCATGTTCTTGTTCAGTGAAAAATAAGATGTCTTTCCATTGATCAGCGATCAGACTATGATTAAAATCTGACTTAATTTCACGTTCATCGATTTCTTTTTGGAAATACTTGTCAGGATCGATAGGAATCAATAGCTCGTATGACCGGCTGATTTCGTATTTTGTTCCCTTGCCATTACCATGAGTCGCTATAAGGTTTTCAGATATCAGGATCAGGAGAGACCGTTTGATAGTAGCATAACCCCATTCCTTTCCGATGCCCTCATGAATCTGCTTCGATGAACAATGGGGATGGTCTTTGACATAATCCACGATGACAGCACCTACTTTAGAACCCGATTTAGTCATATCTGATTTGTTTGCGGCTCACAAAGATACAAAATGCAGCTCAGCAGTAATGAAATTTGAGCCATAAATCCATTTATTTTGATCCGCATTCAGCAATCATCAGAACCAATGAAAATGTTTCTTCCGGATCTCGAACATAAGTATGGAAATGGTAAAAAAGATGATATCTGCAACTGTCTTCCCGGCAAGGATCCCCCAAAAATAATTGTTTAAGATAAGAGGCCCATATAGCAGGCAGAAGGGACGGACCGCAAGGAAATCAAGCAGTTCAGCAAGGCCGAATTCAAATCCCATATTCCTCAGGCAAGTGGCAATAAGCAGGATTTTTACCCGGATTGTTTCAGGTTCATGTTTTAAATAACTGTGGGAGATATCCCTGATAAAGATGAACCCATAAAACCCGGCTGCTGCGCCGACAGTCCCGGCATAGGCAATAGCTATAGAATTCTTCGTAACACATGATGAGGCCCATCCGAAGAGAAAGGTAAGGAGAGTACTGATCACTTCTGCCCAGGCATATCTCCTGATCCATTCTTTTATCCTGGACTTCATTGCTAAACAATTTTATTAATCAGATCAATTAGGTTATAAAAGTATGAAATTGTGGAAAGATTCAGTAATTTCACGATCAATTATTTCATTTACATAAAAACAAAGGAGGTTTCATGTATTTGTACGAAAAGCTGAGTATTGCAATTGTTGATGACGAATTGCGCAAAGATACTCCTTGTGGGTATGCCATGCATGAGTTGATCAAAAAGATGAACGAGGTCGAAATCAATGTAACGGAATGGAAATCATTTGAATCGGCCTTGTCGGGCATTATCAGGCTTCCGGAACTTGATGCAGTGATCATAGACTGGGACCCTTTGTTAGCAGAGAACCGGGATCTGGCTCAGAAACTGATTCTGAACATCAGGAGCAGGAACCATGAGATCCCGATTTTTTTATCGATACGGCCTGATGCGCTGATGACGATCCCTTTGGAAATTGAAAGAATCATTTCCGAAAATTTCTGGATCCTTGAAGATACCCGTGATTTTATTGCCGGACGTGTCGAAGCGGCTGCCCGCAGGTACAGGAACCGCCTGCTGCCACCGTTTTTTGAAGCGCTGGTCAATTTTGCCGACGATTTTGAGTATTCCTGGCATACTCCCGGCCATACCGGGGGTACAGCGTTTCTGAAATCTCCGGCCGGGCGGATATTTTATAATTTCTTCGGAGAACAGCTTTTTCGTTCCGACCTCTCCATCTCTGTGGGGGAACTTGGCTCTCTTCTCGATCATTCAGGGGCGATAGGAGCGGGAGAACGATTTGCTGCAAAAGTGTTTGGCGCCGACCGCACTTATTATGTCACCAACGGTACTTCCACTGCAAATAAAATCATCTTTATGGCCTGTGCCGTGGAGGGAGATGTAGTGCTTATTGACCGTAACTGTCATAAATCACTTGAGCATTCAACCATCCTCACGGGTGCCCGGCCGGTATGGATGATCCCGGTAAGAAATCACCTGGGTATCATAGGACCTATCCGGAAAGACCAGATGAAAGCCGAGACCATCAGGCAAAAGATCAGTGAATGCCCGCTGGTCTCAAACAAGGAAGCATCCCCGGTGTATGCAGTCGTAACAAATTCTACATACGACGGGATTTGTTATAATGCTGTGGAAGTGGAACAATTGTTGGGGAAAGTAGTTCCGCGGCTTCATTTTGATGAAGCCTGGTACGCTTATGCCAGGTTCAACACTATGTACAGAGATCGCCACGCGATGAGGGACGGGGCCAGGGATCCCGATGCTCCCACAGTGTTTGCCTCCCAGTCAACCCATAAGCTGCTCGCTGCAATTTCCCAGGCTTCGATGGTGCATGTAAAAGGAGGGCGTGAGCCTATAGAGCACAACAGGTTCAATGAATCATTCATGATGCATACATCCACATCACCTTCCTACGCCATCATTGCCTCCTGTGATGTTTCGGCAAAGATGATGGAAGGCCCGATGGGTAAGGCCCTTACTGATGAAAGCATCATGGAAGCTGTTACTTTCCGTACAACCATGGCGAGGATACGCAGGAAGATCATCAGTGATAATACCAAAGACTGGTGGTTTGAGATGTGGCAGCCCGATGAGGTCACCAATCCGGCTAGCGGGAAGCGTATCAACTTTGCTGATGCCCCGGTGGAATTACTTGCAAAGGACCCCGGCTGCTGGGTGCTCCATCCGGGAGAAAGCTGGCATGGCTTCGGAGATATCGATGAAGGATACGCCATGCTGGATCCTATTAAAGTCACAGTTCTTACACCAGGTGTTGAACGGAACGGATCCCTCTCGTCATGGGGAATACCGGCTGCCATCCTGGTCAAATACCTGGATTGCGAAGGGATAATCAATGAAAAGTCGGGCGATTACAGTGTACTGTTCCTCTTTTCAATGGGGATAACCAAGGGGAAGTGGGGAACGCTGACCACAAGGTTTTTCAGTTTTAAAACATTGTATGATGAAAATGCCATGCTGGAGGATGTTTTTCCCGACCTGGTTGAAAAATATCCCGGAATTTACAGCGGGAAATCACTACCCCGGCTTGCGAATGAGATGCATGAATTCAAACGTGATTCAAGACAGTTGCAGCTGCTGGAGGAAGCATTTTCGGCCTTGCCCGTACCGGTGATGACACCGGCTGAGGCATACCGCCACCTGGTTAAAAACAATGTGGAAAGGGTTTCTCTTGAACAGGCCCAGGGTCGGATAATGGCCGGAGGAATTGTTCCATATCCTCCTGGAATCCCGTTGGTCATGGGTGGTGAACGCACCGGATCCCTGAATGAGCCTGTATTAGCCTATTTAAAAACACTCCAGGATTTTGATAATCGGTTTCCCGGTTTCGAACATGATATTCACGGGATCGAAAATGAGAATGGAGTTTACAGAATGTATTGTATAAAAGATGAAACAAAGTGAAATGAGCGATCTCCAACAAACACCGAAAAAGAAGACCATGGGCATGCTGATGCTGTCGATGATCAGTGTTGCGGCCGTTTTATCGGTCAGGAACTATCCCAGCATGGCCGCCGAAGGCTGGCAATTGATCACCTGGTATTTTGTAGGCTGTTTTCTCTTTCTTCTTCCCCTGGCGCTGGTTTCGGCTGAACTGGCCTCCGCCTGGCCCAGTGAAGGGGGGATTTATTCATGGATTGAGGAAGCGTTCAATACAAAAACCGGGTTCATGGCAATCTGGGCAGTGGTAGTTGAGAATATCCCCTGGTATCCGACGGTACTCTCTTTTATTGCGGTTTCGATAGCTTATATTTTCAGCCCCGACCCTCACGTCCATATCCTTGGAATGCCTAACCAGGTTTTTCTGGCCGTCGTCATGCTTGTCGTATGGTGGGGGTTGACCCTGTTCAATTTCTTGGGTCCGGCTATCGCAGCAAAATTAAGCTCAGCCGGAACGCTCCTGGGTGCAATCATCCCTTCTCTTGTGCTTATCTTCCTTGGCCTGGCATGGATCTTTACCGGGAGACCCAGCCAGCTGCCACCTTTTACATGGGCCGGCCTTATACCGAAGCTAAATGTGGGCGCCCTTGTTTATTCATCAGCAATCATCCTGACCTTTGCCGGCATCGAAATGTCGGGCTACTATGCCAGCCAGGTCTCAAATCCTCAGAAATCATATCCCAGAGCTATGTTCCTTGCTACTCTCCTCATCTTTGTTTTAAGTGTTCTGGGAACACTTCCTATCGCGATTGTCATTCCCCTGAAGGATATTTCCCTTAACGGAGGAGTGATCCAGGTTACAGAGACCATGTTCTCGGCTTTCGGAATGAGTTGGGCCGTCCCTGTCATGGCGATCCTGCTCGCTGTTGGCGGAATATCCCTGATGAGTACATGGATGCTCGGACCTTTATTAAGCATGGTGCCGATTTCAAAGTCAGGAACCCTGCCAAAATTTTTCCGAAAAGTAAATAAGCATGGCTCTCCTGTGGGCACATTGATGGTTCAGGGAATACTCATTACGTTTCTGGCAATTGCAATGGCAGTTATACCAGGGATCAATGAAGCGTACTGGGTATTTTCATCCTATACCACTACACTCTTATGTATTTATTACCTGCCGATTTTTGCCGCCGTCATTAAGCTGCGCTACAAACAACCTGATACCCCCCGTCCTTTTAAAATTATTGGAGGTAAACCCGGAGTCTGGATCATAGCCGGCCTGGGTTTCATTTCCACGGTATTTTCGGGAATCATGGCACTGAACCGTCCTGACGGGGTCACCAATATTTCTTTCTGGGGATATTTTCTTATGATGATCATCGGTACTCTTGTCTGGATGCTGCCATTCTGGCTTTTCAGGATATTCAAAAAGCCAGAATGGGCAGAAACCACTGTTCGGAAATCATAATGCGGTTAGAATTATTCCTTTACCGTGTTCTCACCTTTACGTTTTAAATAATCATTAAACGATTTCTCTCCTTCTTCATTCCAATACTGGTCATAATGGCTCCATTTTGAACCATGGAGCCTGTCAGATTCCCGATTTGGGTATCCAGTTCAAGTTTGTCAATATATTATTCCTGTGCCCTCCTGGCATCCAGCTCTTTTTTCATCAGAGTGGTGGTTTTGGTGTTGATTTTATAAAAAATCATGAACACAGCACACGACATATACAAGATGCCGGGGATAACCGAAACCAGCAATTTAATGCCTGTGATGGCGGTATCGTTTTGAACCACATTAGCTACAAAACCTGAGGCGGCCAATATCCAGCCTGCAATGGCTGCCCCGATTCCCCATCCTGCTTTCTGTGCGAAGACCGCGGCCGAGAAATACAATCCTGTGGCACGACGGCCGGTGGTCCATTCACCATAATCGGCCGAATCGGCAATCATGGTCCAGAGTAAAGGAACAGCCGGGGCATAGGCCATCTTGGCAATGATGTTGAAAATATAGATCGTTGTAAGGTCGGTTACTCCTGGCAGGTAAATGAGGATAAAAAACAAGCCTGAAATCAACGAACTGCCTATGAATACATTTTTATTTCCAAAGCGTTTTGCCAGAGGTTTTGACAGGGGTAATGCAACAATCAGGGCAATGGTGCCAATCACATTGAAAAGCTGCACATTGTTTTCGCGGCCCAGGTAATATTTAAAATAATAGGCAATAGCCGCATTTTGCATGGCAAACATGATGAATGAAATGATGCCAACCAGGGCCAGTACGATCCAGGCTTTGTTTTTAAACAGATTCCCAATATCTTCTTTCAGTGAATTCACCTGCTCTTTGGGAGGATGAACGCGCTCTTTGGTTGTTTTAAAGGTGATAAAAAAGAATACCAGGCTTAATCCTGCGAATAAAAAAACGGTGTACTGGAACCCCTGTGCCTTATCGCCACCACCGAAAAATTCGGCCAGGGTCAGCGCCAGCCCGGTCACAACAAATTGCCCGGTGAAGCCTGCGATGAAACGATAGGTGTTCAATCCGGCCCTTTCGTAAGTATCATCGGTCATCACCGCTCCCAAAGCTGAATAAGGCAGGTTTATAGCGGCATAGGCCGTCATCAGCAGGATGTAAGTTGCTGCGGCGTAAAGGATCTTACCGGTCTCGCCCAAATGAGGTGTTGTAAAAGTGAGAATTGCCAAAACCGCATATGGAATGGCGCCAAACAAAATATAGGGCCTGAATTTTCCCCATCGCGTATTAGTTCTGTCGGAAATCACGCCGATAACCGGGTCGATAGCCATATCCCAGAAACGGGCAATTAACATGATGGTCCCTGCAGCTGCTGCAGAAATTCCATACACATCGGTATAAAAAAACAAAAGCCAGAATCCAACCATATCCCATACGAAATGAGATGCGGTATCACCCAGACTGTAACCGATTTTTTCTTTTACTGATAACTTTGCTGATGTCATTTCAATGTATTTCAAATACAGTATACGTTCTCGACCATTCAACATCCTTGCCCGGTTCAGCATGTATGTTAAAGAATAACTCCGGACTGATAACGTGTTTCCAACCCCAGAGATTCACCTTTGCTGTTTTAAAACTCCCGGTCTCTTTAATGCCAATCTTATTTTCAGTGTTTATTAATTCCCAGCTCGCATCAACAGTTTCTTTGCCTGAAAGATTGCCGAAAAAGAACTGTTCGTCGGGAGTCCCGTTAAAGGTAACTTCTTTTTGCCCGATGTCAACTTTCTTTTCAGGATTTACATTTCCTTCAAACAATGCAGGCTTTATCTGAAAAGGGAATTTTAATTTGTAATCACTGCCAGTCAGTTCCTTATTGACAGCTAAAAAGTTGTGGACATACTCATTCGTCTGTATGGTTTTTTCTCCTGTATTCTTTAAATGATAGTTGATGATAAAACCGGTTTCAGCCAATTCGATTTCCTTGGTTAAAACGTAGGAGTAACCATTTACCTTCTGTGATTTGCAGCAGATGATTATTTTGTCTGGTTTAGCAGTAACCTCAAAAACGGCCGGCTTAATTTCATAATTCCTGCTGAATAAATATTCCCCTCCATCTTTTTTCAGTAAGCCCACACCTATTTTATGAAACCACTCACCTTGCCTGGTTTCATCATAGCCTACAGCCCCGTCAATTCCAAACTCATTATAAAAACCTTTCCCGTATTTGTAGTCATCATCAACGTTCATTTTCTCCGTGCCTGAAATACTGATATTTTTGTATGTCACTGATACAATTTTCCCGGTCCAGTCAAATCTTGAAGACATATAATTTGCCAATGGCAGATCAATCTGAATTTCAAGGTTCTTGTTTTTCAGTATATATGTCATTGTTGTATCTTTTTTATGAACTTTTTGTAATGCATAATATGCAAGGCGGGGATATAACTGATAATGGCCTTTTTCATCCGTGGGACCTTTTGCACATATACCGAACCATTCCTCATTCATATTATTCTTTCCGGGCTCATAATCGTTGTAACCGCCATTAACCCAGGAAGCATGGGTATCATGAATGTCCAGGTTTTTGGTTTGCTCATATTTCCACCAGCCATCACTGAACATAAAAGTAAATCCGCCGATACAATTTTCAGCTTTACCCGAACCCGCTGCATTTTCATAAATCTCTCTCCAGTTATTCGTCAGATAGTAAGCCTGGGATTGCTGATCTTCCTGATTGCTGATAGAATTAAAGGCATCGGCACCAAACTCGGTAAACATGATTGGTTTTTTCAATACTTCCTTTGTTTTCTGAAATGCGTTTCCAAAAGAAACACCGCGATACATATTACAGCCAAGGATATCAATATCTTTACATTCCCCGGCAATCAAATCAAGGAAAAGCAGATCTCCGTTACAAATTGCTACCGGATGAGAATTGTCGATGGCTTTCATAGCGAGACCCGCTTCGTTAAACAGTTTATACAAAGCTTTGGCACGATTAGCCGATGGTCTTTGCTCCGCCGGAATATTTTCCGTTTCGGCTCCCTGCCAGGAAAGACCGTAATTGTTTTCATTACCCAACAAATACAGAAGCAGACCCGGAGTATTTTTATAATCTTCTGCCATTTTAATTACTTCCCTGAGAAGCATATCATGTACGCGTGAATCAGAATAGTCGGTATTCTTAACCCACTGTCCGTTTAATGTTAAGCCATATCTTCCGAAGGAATGATTTATCATTGTATAAATGCCATATTTCTCATAAATATACCTGATCCACTTTGGCTGAATCCCGGTATAAACACGAATGGTATTTACACCCATGTTATTTAACAAAGGCATTTCGGCGTCAAGTGCAGTTTTAATGAAATCATCAGGTTGTTTCCACAGGCTATAGGTATAATTAGTGCCAACCGGAAAGTAGTCCCAGTTCATACCATTAATCATAAAAACCTTACCATTCACCAATAGTCTGGACCCCTGACTATCGTTAACAACCGAGACTTTGGCGGTCTGCGCAAAAAGAATAGTAATTGTAAACAGGAAAAGAATAAATGTGATTAAGGCTTTTTTCATCTGATTTTCCGGAATTACCGGCGTCGGTTATAATTCGCCCCTTCGTTCAACCAGCACTTTCCGTATTTCATGTGCTTTTTTCTCTGTAATATCATATTTCCACATGACCAGAATTGCCAGAATTCCGGCCACTGATGGAATAAGGATATCTGCAATTCTGAGTCTGGTAATAGTTTCAGTACTCTGGACCATTACATTCTGATCAAATCCAACCAGATTCAACACTATTCCGCTGGTAAGCAAAGCCAGGGCAGTTCCCAGTTTAACCATCCACCAATATACAGCGCCGAATGTTCCTTCTTTTCTTGGCATTCCGTTATTTAATTCATCCAGATCGCATACATCGGCGGTCATCGACATCATCAAAGTGAATAAGCCACCAATTCCAAACGAAATTAAAGGGAGGGGTAAAAACATTAACCATGGATTGGCCGGATCAAATGCCCACCATTTAAGTGAATATCCCACAATGGAAATCAGGGTGGAAATAATAAAAGCATTTTTCTTCCCGACTTTTGTTGAAATAAAGGTAATAACAGGAATTACAAGAAATGCTGTCGCAATGGCGCTTATGGTGCCGAACCATGCAGGCCATTGTCCGGCGGCGGTAGTGTCGCCTTTAAACAAATAAAAAATAATGATAAAAAAAGCGAACTGGGCAATCGTTTGAAACCCGTTAAATATTAAAAATGTAGCACCACAAAGTTTTAAAAAAGGTTTATTTGTTATGATCTGCTTCATACTTTTAAAAAGGACTTTCATATTATTGAAAAACTCTTTTACAGACAGATTGATCCTGTTTGTTAAACGTTCCTGATTGATTTCCTTACAAAACAAGGCCGGCATGATTCCTAATATCAGGCACAAAGCACCAACCCAGATCGACAGGTTACGGGCCCCTTCCGGAGCGCTAGCGTAAATATTTTTATCATAAATTATAACCCAGAACCATGGAGCGATCATCCATGCGATCTGCCCCATGAACTGAGAAATTGCCATCAGGCGTGTTCTTTCGCTATAGTCGGGGGTCATCTCATATCCCAGTCCGATAAGGGGCGCTGCGAAAATGGTATAGCCGACGTAAAAAAACAATGACATGATCAGAAAGAAGAAAAAATTATAGGTCTGACTATTTTCGGGATATAACTGCCACATGATCACAAAGGCTATTCCTACGATAAAAGCCCCGATAAAAATATAGGGCTTCCGTCTTCCCCATCGGGATACCGTGTTATCAGAAACAAATCCCATCACCGGATCAATCAAAGCATCAAATAGCCTTGGTAAAGCCGCCAGTAAACCTGCCAGAACAGGATTCATTTTTAAAGACAATACCAAAACGATCATAAAGACGCCCAATGCGGCGGGTAACAATTGATTGGTTAAATGGCCTGATCCAAAAGCAATTTTTTGCCCCAGGGGTACAACATCTTTCGGGTTTGTTTTGTAGTGTTCCATAGTTATTGTTTAAAGGGTTGTGTTTAATGAAACTTCTACGCGGGCGATTTCTCCTGTACGCTGAAACATTTTTGAACTTATTTCTCTCCCGATGGTATGATCTGCAAAAGAAATCTGTTTCCCGTTGGTGAATGTGACAGAAGTTTTATCTTCGTTTGATGCAGTGAATAAAACCGGGACCTGGCAGAATGTAAATCCCAGTTGGCCCTGCTTAAGGATGATCTGCTGCTCTTCTCCCTTCAAGTCAAAGTATGCGAACGTAGTATCCTGATTCAGCAATTCAAGGGGATCAAGCAATCCGGACCGGAACACAATTTCTCCATCCTTTATATGAATCCCTATTTCTCTCATTCGTGATATGAAGTCTTCTTTTACCTGCCCTGTCATGCCTGGTTGCTGCGCACCTGCATTTCCGGGTGTATGCGAATAGGCATCCGTTGGAAACGCACCGTATAAGCCGGGCGATTTGTGCAACCCTATGCCAGCCTTAATTTCGGAATAGTGATCCTTAATTTTATCAACTATCACAGGATCAGCGCTTTCATGCACTCCTTTGAGCCAGCACTCCTGGGCTGCCAGCAATAATTTGGCAACCATATGCCAGTATATGCTTCCCAATCCTTCGTACCCATAAAACGTACCCGAGCGGCCGGTGAACGACTGGTGGTCGAAAAGCTCTTCGAAAATTGCCAGGACTTTTTCCTTTTCTTCGGCAAGAAGCGAGCCGTATGCAGCAGGATCCAGGTGGTCCAGGGCTTTTTCCAGAACGGCAGCATTACGGAATGTCCCTTTAAAATGAAAATCACCCAGGTCGTCCTGAATTAAAACTGATGAATCTGAATCGGCAATTAATTTGCTCAGAAGTTTTGATTCCCTAACCTTATTGCCGGGGATATTGTTTTTCTTGGTAAAAAGAGGCAATTGCCTGTCGGGATAAAGCAGGTAACTATACTGATCACGACGAAACAAACTGCTGCATTTCAGCGAATCGAGCACCTCAAGACTTTCCCGAACCGACAGATAGCCGGAACTTAAAACAGCCACCTGTCCTTCGAGCATTTCGTACAGATGCCTGATTGATATGCTTTTTTCAGAGAATGAAATCAGGTTGTAAGCATGATAAAGTCCGTCGCTGCGTTTGTTAACTTTTATGCTTTGATCCATATAATCTAAAGAGAGCCGGATAAAATCACACAAGGCTTTGACCGGCACAGGCTTTTTCCTGCCCGAAAAGGATTTTTCGTAAATAGAGTTTCTGTAATCGCTTCCCGCTTCACCAAGACCATCGGTAAAACGCCGTCTTTCGGCATTTGAAAACCCGGTTTCGAGCAAGGCTGTATTTTCAGTAAAAAGAGTAAATATCCTGTTGAATAATGTTTCGACTTCTTCTGAAACAGGTATTTCTCTGCTGTCATACTCATTGAGCTTTTCGGACCAGAATTTCAGGAAACGCCTTAAATAATAAAGGGTAACCATCGAAGCCCCGTTGCCCACGAGGGCATTGTTGGCATCGTTCCATTCGGGCCGCTGGGTGTTAAGCCAGATGCCGGCTTCGGGTACGAAATTGCTGATCTTGGCCAACAGGGTGACCAGGATTTTCTCAGTCAGGTTAACCCTGTAGATATGATGATCCCTGCCTCTCAGCAAAGCGCCGTCAGCCCCGGTTTTTCTTATCAGGTCCCTGATTTTATCATTTAAGGCAAAATCAAAGACAATAGTTTGCTTCGGCTTTTTTACAATTTCGGCATATGGTTTTATGCGGTAAGGTACATTAGCATATACAAACATTTCCTTTTTCAACAAGACATCCAGGGCGCCCGGATGAAACTCATCGGATAACTCGAGAAATTTCTGGAGGTAAATAATCTGGTGGTCTCCCCAGTAGCCAATGTAAGCCCAGGGGTCGTGCGGGTCAGGGCATTCCCAATCCATACCTTTGCGTGTGATGCGATATGGGTTATAGCCGTCGGCAGTTGTAGCATTGACGAATTTGCTGATCATGCCTTCAATAAACTCAGGAAATGAAAGGCTGAGAGCTTCCCAGTTTTGAAAAATGTCGCGCCAGTTTCCCTCGTAATTTAATTTTACCGAGCCATCCGGGTTTTTTGTTTCAATCGAGAAATTGTTCCATGGGCGGCTTGGATCACCATGCCTGCGGCTGAAGGTGAGGGGCAGATATTCGCAGCAGATCCGGATCAGATCAGAATCGGAGGTGCTTTCGGCAAGCCGAATCAGTTCAGGATAATCTATCGTTACAGGAAGCTGATCGAGCCATGCTTTATGTTTTGCTGATATATCCTTGTTGATTTGCCCCACGAACAGGATAAAATCTGTTTTATCAAGAGTGTAATTGGAAGTGAAAATTCCACCCCTCATTATACTGAATAAGGTATTGGAAAAATGGCGGGCACAGCTTAACTCATCATGGCCCATTTGCATTCCATCGGCTTTGGAAACAATTTGCTTCAGGTTCGATGTTCCTTTTTCGATATCAGCTTCAACCAATTGTTTTATGTTATTCCTGGTTTTAATGGCATGACTGAGGTTTGCAACATCTCCGCTTTCCTGGTTTATTTCGGCGATGATCATCCATTCTTTTTGGGCATTTGGCTGAAGCTTAAAGCCTGCATTCACGTAATATGCGCCGCGGACTGCCCTTATGTCGGTTTCTGTGTCAACAGCCTGACCTTGTTTGAAAGGCTCAACCTGCCTGTCTGAAAGAAGGACCTTTGCCGGCTGATCCGGTCCGCAGGACCAGACCGTTGTAGCTTTGAGGGATTCACTCGGTTCGGCGCGATCGACCGGGATAGAGCTCAGCATGTATAATCCGAGTCTGGTTTCTTCGATCAATTCACATTTTTTGTAGGCATCAAGTAAACAGCTGAATGTATTCTGGAAATCGGAATCCACGTCATTCGGCAGAATATTTCTGATCCCGTCGAGTACATCTACATTAACTGAAACGGCATTCAGATTGCTGACAACCGACTTTTTCACGAACCCGAACTTCTCGCTGCTGAACCATCCGTAACGAAACCCCACACCCAGGTCAGCATTAATCTCTTCGAATATGATTTTATTGCCGTAAATGTTTTTATAAAGATTTCGTTCAATTGTGTAAATTTTTTCCGATTCGGTTGAAAAAGGTTCCCATAAATACGTTTTCTCATCCATACCTACAAGCAGGTATGTTTTACTTCCGGTAATGCCTTTGGCATCGTATATTTTATCGACAGTATAATAGGGGAACAAAGCGTTATTACTGTCTTTCCTTCCAGCCGACAGCGAGCCGTTGCTCGAAATGAACATCCAGTGATCGCAGCTACTCACAATGGTCATAAAGAAATCGGGCATCTGGTTGCTGTTGCTGATTTTGTAGAATTTCTCGTTTTCAAGTTCCACAAACCGGCCTTCGACCTTAACACTGTTGTAATTTATCTTAGCGTTTCCCAGATAAATGTTTTTGTTATTCATCGTACTAAGTTAAGCAATGATAGTTTATAACTTATTGGCAAACATATCTTATTATTAAAGCGATTAAAAATAATCAGGTGCATCAAATATGCAGCAACTCATTACTGACTACTACATCAATATTACATCAGCAGTACATCATAAACCTCAGATTTGCTATATTGTAGCTGGTCATATAGAAAATTTCAGTAAGTTTGTGTAATAGCTTTATACTTTATTTTTTATTCGCTGTAAAAGTAGTATTTTAGTTGGAAATATCGGAGAAAGCAACTCATGGTTCTGCCGGCTAAATTGTCTAATTATCAATACAATGATCATGGAAATAATTACGAATGCCAGCCTTCGCTACGTAAAGATTAAAGGCAGGCTTGACGCAACGAACAGCAATGAACTGGATCAGACGCTGATGGCGTTGACCGGGATTGAACAGGATCTCGTCATTGACATGACGGAATGTACTTACGTGTCAAGTGCAGGGATCAGGATACTTTTAAAGACAAAGAAGAAGATGCTGACGATACAAAGCGAACTTTTTCTGGCCGTAGTAGCTCCTGAAGTTTTCAGGGTTTTTGAGATTGCCGGACTTGACAGCATATTCCGTTTCGAAGTCACTCTTGATGCAGCCCTGGCTCTTTTAGAAGCTGGCAGGCTGAGGAAGTTGGGGGTCAGCGAGATTGCAATAGGTCATCACAGGCTGATATACCATCCTGAGGGAGATGACAGGATCAAGGGGAAATACATTAACACAAGGAAGGACACAAGTATCGACGAACTCGGTTACGCGGTAGGTTTCGGATCGCTATCTGCAACAGAGGCAGGTGCTTCAGGTTGTCCGGATTTCTTTATTTCCACAAAAAAAGGTATTGCTTTTCTGCCTCCGGAGAATTTGGGGGATCCCGACTTCAGGATGATATCCAGTCCCGCGAAGGCTGTTTTTCCGGTATGCGAGGCTCTGTCGTTTGGTTCAAGCCTCACGGGCATGCTCAAACTTGCTTCTCCGGGTTTGCTTACATTCAGCCAGGTAAATGAAGCGGTTAACGGATTGATCAAAAACATCTTTTTACCGGACTCCATAACCCTGAGGGTAGTGGTTAATTTTGATAAAAGCGCACCTACGGTCAGTATTTTCCTTGCCAATGACGAAAACCTTGCAGGCATTATCAGTAAAACCGGTTTGAAAATGTTTGGTGACCTGCTCAGGGAAGACGACGGAAAGAAAGCCTATATCGGGACCACGATCCATTTATCGGTTCTGGAGCTGCCTCCAACGGAAACTTCGCCGGAAGAGATCCTGATACATAACTTCACGTTTGAAAACCTGAGGGCGATCAAGCCGTTCAGCATTGGCAACTTCCTTCAAAATCCTGTGATCTGGCTTATCAATGCCGGCAATTTCGAGAGGAATAGCTGAGGTGTTCCGGAGCCTATTGCAACAAGCGGTGAGGTATTGAAAAGAAGAATGTGCTGCCCTGGTCCACTACCGATTGAACCCAGATATTCCCTTTAAGCGCTTCAACGTAGGCTTTTGCGATGGATAGGCCAATTCCAGCACCTTCATGCCCCCGGCTCAAGCTCAAATCAGCCTGAACAAATCGATCAAAAACAGCTTCTATCCGATTAGATGGTATGCCAATACCGCTATCTTTTACATAAAACACGATAGTGTCATTATCAAGGTAATTGCCAAATTCGATGGTACCCTGCGAAGTAAAAAGAATAGCGTTTTTTAGCAGGTTTGTTATAATACGATCCAGTTTGAGCTTGTCGGTTTGGACGATGGCGGAGGTTCCTGTAATCTGTTCCGCAATAATCAGTTCCAGTAGTTTCTCCTCAGCCTGGGGCATAAAAAACTCATAATGGAACTGCATAACTTCCATGATATTTACTTCTGAAAATGACAGTATCGATTTTTCTGCTTCAATAGTTGATAACTCTATGATGTCGTTTATAGTATTAAGTAAACGCTGCCCGCTTGAATGAACCATAGTGGAAAAATCTTTTTTTCTTGCTTCATCAAGATCCACCTTATCCAGTAATTGTAAGAAGCCAAATATACCGTTCAGCGGAGTCCTTATTTCGTGGGAGATATTAATCAAAAAGGCTGATTTAAGCCGGTCGCTTTCTTCGGCCTTCTCTTTGGCTTTATTTAATTCAGCAGTCCTTTCAAGAACCTTTACTTCAAGCGATTGGTTCAGGTTTTCGAGTTGTTCCATTTGATTTTTAATGGATAAATGTGTTTTAACCCGCATGATCAACTCTCTGCTGTCGAAGGGCTTGGTGATGTAATCCTGTGCGCCTATTTCAAATCCTTTTAAAACACTTTCCCTGAAGGTTTCTGCAGTGAGAAAGATAACCGGCATTTTATCCATTTTGTGGTCGGATCTTATTTTTTTACATACTTCAAATCCATCCATCCCCGGCATGTTAATATCCAGTAATATCAGATCAAACGGTTTTATCTCCAACCATTCAAGAGCAGCGCTGCCGTTAATCGCAAACTCTAATTCATACTGCTCATTCTGAAGGAATTTCCCGAGGACCTGAAGGTTCTTCGGATTATCATCCACAATCAAAATACGGTTTGTAACAGTTGTATGATCATCCATAGTTGGGCGGCTGTATCTAAAGTAATGCCTTTAATTTATTTACCAGTTCGGGAAACTTATTGATGAGCACCAGGATTCGTTCGATATCAAAGTTATTTGCAGCATGCATCATTTCTTCCCCGAAGCGGATAATGCTTATTGCATTGTGAGTATTGCCAAGAGTTATTAAGCCGTCGCCAAATTCCTTTATTTCAGCAAGGGGTTGCCGGTTTGCAAAGGCTGCACATTTTTCTGTAAACCCGGTTTCAAGCGCTTGAACAAGTTCCTTTACCCTATAAACATCCTCCTTATAATCAGTATTCAAAAGAGTAGGACCAGCAGGCTGTTTTTCCTTCGATGTATAAGGCAGATGCCTGCACAATTCTTTATACAATTCGCTTACAAGAACAGGCTTTAACAATAAACCGGCGAAATCATTTTCAAAAATGCGGACCTTACTGGTTTTCATTGCCGAAGCTGTATAGGCGATGACCGGAACATGCCGGAGGGCTTCATCTTGCCTGATCAGTTTCAATAATGCGAACCCATCCATCTTTGACATCCTGATGTCGGCAATGATCAGCTGAGGAAGTTCCTTTTTGGCTATAGTAAGCGCCTGATTACCGTTCGAAGCCATAATTACGGTAATCCCTGAATTTTTCAAGGCGTCTTTCAGATAATTCCGATTTTCTTTATTATCATCAACAACCAGAACTAAGCTTTTTTCAAATACTATTAACTCGGGGCTGAAATCATTCTCGGGCATTTTTCGTTCAATATCATTATGGCAAGCCACTTCAGGGATGATCACCTTAAACGTACTGCCCTTGTTCAATGAAGAGGTAAGGCTTACCGATCCGCCCATAAGACTGACAAGCCGTTTTGTGATCGCAAGCCCCAATCCTGTCCCTTGTGTTTTTCTGTCATCCGCCTGTACGAATTCATTGAATATATTTTCCTGAAGCCCAACAGGTATGCCAATTCCCGTATCCTGCACTTCTATTACCAGGCTTGCAAAAGTGTCGGAATTGTAAGGAGAATGTTCGACAATCCTTAAGTTTTCGGGATACACTTTTAGTCTGATCCTGCCTTTATCGGTGAATTTAATGGCATTACCAATCAAATTTGAAATGATTTGCGATAGCCTGATTTCATCAATATACAAGCCTGCAGGCGTCGATGGAGCTATTTCCAGCTTGTAGGCGATATTTTTTCTTTCAAATCCCGGGGAGAAGATTCTTTGAAATTGCGAAAAGAAAAGTTCAGTGCTGACAATTTCAAAATGAAGTTCCAGTTTCCCGGCTTCGATTTTTGATAAATCGAGAATATCATTAATAATTGTGAGAAGATTTTTACTGCTGGTTTTAATGGATGCGATGTATTCCTTATGCACTTTATTGGTAAGATCGGATTCAAGTATATCGGAATATCCTAAAATAGCATTCATTGGTGTGCGTATCTCATGGCTCATGTTGGCCACAAACATGCTTTTCGCCCGGTTTGAGTCTTCCGCAACCTGTCTGGCAATACGTTCCTGTTCAGCCTGCTTGCTTTGGGTGATATCCCGTCCGATGGATTGAAATTCAATCACCTGATTCTGTTTATCGAAGATGGCGGTGTCGGTCCATTCCTGCCAGACAAAACTGCCATCAGGCATTTGAGTCTGATGGTTGGATGTGTGTGATGGATGGTCCGTGTTTATCTGCGTGAGTTGTTCGAGTATTTCCTTATGCAAAGTTTCAGGAATTAAGTCAAGAACTTTCATCCCGAGCAATTGAGTTTCGTTTTTACCAAAAGCCTTGCAGTATGGTTTGTTTACGTAGGTAAGAGTAGTATCGGGCAGGAAACGGCATATCATTTCCTGCTGGGTTTGAACCACCGAAGCAAGGAGCTGCTCATGCTGACGCAGTTTCGCAATAGAAATGCTACGCAGCTCCTCAACAGCGATACCGGCACAAATAATCTTCATGATCTGCTTGTCGTTTTCATCCGGCACGTAATCTCTGCAGTAAATCATGGCGAGCGAACCCAGCGGTTTATTTTCCAACAAAACGGCAGATCCGATAAATGTTTTCATTTCGTGAAAATTGCAGGTATACCGTTTTTTTAAACGTGAAATCTCATCCGAAGTATAAAATAAAAATGAATCATCTTTAAGGTTTGTGAACAGATTAAAACACAGCTCACAGTTGCCTCTATGGTGTACATTAGTGTCTGCTTCACAATTTCCGATACAATGAATAAAATTTTGATCCAGGCGGAAATAAGCAGCAACATCAGCCTTCATCAACTCCCCGCACAACTTTGTAAGAAGGTCAATGTTTTCCTTTGGGATGGTTCCGAAAGAGATAAAATTATCGGTGATCCTGGCTAACCTTTTACCGGATGTTTCAATTCTTTCGATCTGCCTGATAATGGTTTTGTTTTTTTTACGATTTACAACTTGTGCCAGCATCTGCTGAGCAAACAGACTGAAAATTATATCCCTGTCTTTATCTAAAGGTTCATAAAGCAGAACTCCTGATTCGAGAATACCCCCGGCGATGAACAGAGAAATATTATTTTGCAGATCGGTTAGCCTGATTCCATAAGTCTGCTTTAATGGAAGGATGGGACTTAATAATTCATAGTCGGAAGGCTCTATTGTAAGGATATTTCCCGAAGCGTTTGATTCACACAGTGAAGATAAAACAGTATGTATTTTATGAAAGTCTTTTTCTGCTACCGACGCTCCTTCGATCCCGGCTGACTGTAGGTCAGGTGAGTCTGTGTCGATAATAATAGTCAGGCCCACTTCCACTTCAAAAATGTCGACCACAGATTCGGCAATGAATTTTGAGAATTCGTTATCCGACATTTCCAGCAGCGCTTTTTTATTGATAGCATGCATTCTTTTATGCATGGTAATTTCATGGTCGAGTCTGGTTCTGATATTGATCATTTGTTGCTCGACCGCTGAAAACCTAGTAACTCTCAGCTGCAGATCGGTATATTTTTTAAGCAGATCTTCGTATGTTCCCGAGAATTCCGGTTTCGTTATTTGAAAATCATCAGTTTCCAATATCCGTTTTTTTATTTTCTGTATATGGCATACAGGGCAGTTGTGTAATTATGATACATATTCTTACCACCGAGGCGTGCAAATTCTCCGAAACCATACATCCCGAGCCAGGGGGGGCATTCACCGTCAGCTGAAAAAGGGAATTGCATTCTGTTCACAAGTTCTTCTTTCAGCACACGGTTAAAAAGGAATTTTCCCCGGGCCAGGCAGTCCGCATGAAAAACAGCAAGCAGTTTTCGCCCTTTTATTCTCTCAACCATCATATTCACCATCCGATCCATCTCTTTGAAGATCAAATCCTCATCGCGGGTAGTCAACCATAATCTGGTGCCTTCCTTTATTGTTGTGGCATATAAAATTGCATCGCCTGCATGGTGGGTCACAACTCTGAGTATGTGACGGTTTCCGTATTCTTTTGCAAGTTCGGGAGTCAATTCTTCGGCCAGAGCCCCTATAGGAATCGAGTCTCCGCAACTTGCAGATTCAGGTAATCCCAGTCTGTTTAAAAATTCAGTCCAGGCCGGTTTACCATCAAGCTCCAGTATTTTATAGCCCTCGGCTTTAGTCACGACCATCGGTTCGCCTATGGCTACAAATCCATGAGTTGCCTGGGTATCTACGCTGAGACCGGGGTCGGAAAATCCAACCATAAAAGCCGAATGTTCAAAAACGTTCTCGTCAACAGCCTGATAACTTATTACTCCATGCATGTTGTCGGATGAAGTGGCGCCGAAAACGGTCACTTTCTCACCAAATACCGATTCAATCCCTGCAATACAGGCATCATTATCAATATCAATGCCTGAAGCCAGAAAATAGATCATGTTGATATCTTTATCCTGCGCATAAAGATCCGTGGCGATTTCATGGCATTTTTCATAGGAATTGTAGCCATAGATTCCATCGGAATATGAAATAGCAAATTCTTTTCCCCGTACAGCCATGATTGCGATATCTTTCATTGATTCGCTTACTCCCTCTTTCCCGACGATCCCACAACACGAAGCTGCGACGACCCTTGCATTGGGTGCAAGCTGCTTAACCTGGGCGGTAAGTTCTGAAAAATTATGACCTATCGACGCGTGGATAACAACAAGATCGCAATCACTCATATCCTTGCCGAGAGCAGACTCCATGCATTCTGTAATGCCTCTTTTTGCATTAACAGCCCTTGTACTGGCAGAAAAAAACTCTAACATATCTTCTCCTTTCTTTATGATCTCTAATTAACAAACGCTGATCCTCTGATGTAACGGTCGTCCTTATAGTAAATAAATAAACAGCTACCTTCTTTGATAGTCTCAACCACCGGCTTGACCAGATCGGGAGGCAGGGAGGGGCAACCAAAGCTTCTTCCGAGCCGACCATTCTTCCTGATGAATTTTTCGGTGGCATAATCAGCCCCGTGGATGATGATCTCGCGTTTCATGGCGTTGTCGTTAAACCCCTTCTCCAATCCATCGAGGATCAGCGACAGCCCGACACTTTTTCCCGTAATTTCCTCTTTCGTAATGTAAAAACCCAGGCTGCTTTGACAGGAACCTGAAACATTCGAGAAATGGTCAGCATATTCGCCTCCAGTGTTTTTGCCATGGGCCACGTATGTATTGAACAAAAGCGCTTTGTGAAGCAGGTCAATCACATAAAACCGTTTATTTTTACTCGATTGGGAAAAGTCGATGATGGTCAAAATATAATTGTTCTGAAATTTGCCAAGGGTTTCAAGTTTATAGTATCCTTTCAGGGCAAGCTGAAAGACTTCCTTTTTAAGACCCATTGCCGACAGGTTCAAGGCAGCATAGAGATCAGGATTTTCCTCCATGGCAGGAACCAGAATTCTGGAACCTGAATTGTTAATGACAGGGATCAGCAGCAATAAGATGTAAAAAAAATAATCTTTCATTGTACAAAGATAATCATATAATGAATAATCTCCATTTTTGAAGCAGCCGTTTTTTTATTCACTAATCAACAATTCGGCCAGGCGATCATCCCTTTCATAAATATCTTCATAAAAGTTTATCTTACCTTGATGATCTACCCAGGTAGTAAGGTAGGCTATATAAACAGGTATTTTATTTTTCAACGAGTAGCTGCTCTCTATCCCGGCATGCATCGCGGCGTCGATCTTTCCAGGGGTCCAGTTCGGGTCATCCCTGAGAATCTCAATAGCAAGCTCACGAGGTTTTCCAACGCGTATGCAGCCGTGACTGAATGCCCTGCTTTCCCTTCCAAAGAGGCTTTTGGCAGGAGTGTCATGCATATAAATATCGTTGGAATTCGGAAAAATGAACTTGATCAGCCCAAGTGAGTTGTTTTTTCCTGGTTTCTGTCGTACCTGCCCATTGTTCCATTCCATATTATGGATTTCCAGATAATTTTTGTTCTTCTTCATCCCCGGTTTGACTTCCTTGTTGATGATACTTTGGGGCAGATTCCAGTAAGGACTGAATACAATATAGCTTAACATCCCGCTGAAAATAACCGTCTTCGTTGTATTTTTCCCCACGACCACCGGTGATTCCAGATCGTTTTTCCCATCGCGGATCAGGTTCAGTCTGAAGGAGGGAATATTTACGACGATATATTCTTTCACTTTCGCGAATTCGGGTGAAATCCACCGGCATCGTTCCATGTTGACAATGATTTTTTTGATGCGCTCACTAACGGGAATATTCATCTCCCTGATATGTTTCCTGGAAATTAATTTTTCGGGAATATTGCCGTTATGTTGCTGATATTCCATTACCGCCTCTTCCAGTTCACTATCGTATTTATTGGTTTTGTTGTTCTGTTTCATTTCACCGGTAACGAACAAGCGTTCCTTAATCTGTAGGATCGCTTCTGCCGTATCACCCGGCTTATAGGCTTTTAACTTTGGATTCAGGTCAATCGGCTTCCATCCTCCCCTTTTCTCAATTTCACGATATTCCTGGAGCACATCCCTCAGTTTGTAATACTGGTTGAACAACACACTGTCGGCGCGGTTAAGCAATACAGGGTCGGATTTGATTGAATCGAGCAAGGCGCTGTAAGAGACTTCCTTTCGGGGGAGCAACCAACCCAATGCCATGGTCGTGGAATCATCCAGCCCTTTGTATACATTCTCAGCATAGAAAAGATACAGGTTAGTGAGCATCAGCTCGGTCTCTGTTTTCGATAAGGCATTCTCCTTTTCATTTTCAAAGACTCCGTCAACTTTTTGCTGGTAAGGGAATTTTGAAGATACACCCTCCACATCAAGGTCTTTAATCTTCCCGAAAAGTGTTTGACCAAATTCCACGACCCCGTGATTGTCATACCAGATATGGTTGAAGCGGTGCTGCCGGTATACGCCAAGAACTTCCGGTTCGTATTTGCTCAGTAAAGGATATGTTTTATAGAATGCGATCAGCAGGTTGCTGTCGAATGGCAGCTTGCTGTGCTGGTTAATAGCGCCATGGAGGTGAATGTCGGCTCCCTTTGCCAGCTGTCTCTTCTTTCTCAAATTGCAGGAGCCGGTAGCAAACATTAAGCCAATTGCGATAGCTATAAAAAGTAAGTATGCTGTTCTCATGACTTTATTATTGTTTTTTACTTATGCTGGCTGAATAACCATTCCATCATCAAAGGATCGCTGTAAGCTGCCAACCATGCAAAATGGCCGATACCAGGATAAAAAGTAAGCCCTGCACGTGACCCGGCCCTGGTCAAAGCGGTAATCATATCAAGGGAATAAAGAGGATTTACAGCGGCGTCTTCTGATCCATGAAAGATCCAGACTGGAATATGTGCAACAGATGCAGCTTTTGAGACATCACCACCTCCGCAAACGGGAACAGCAGCAGCAAATAAACGCGGGTACCTCTCAATCGCATCGTAGGTCCCATAGCCTCCCATCGAAAGCCCGGTAATATAAATACGGTTCGTGTCGATCGAAAATGTTTTTATAAGCTGATGAATCAGTTCCAATACAAGTTCCATTGGTTTTGACGGATCCGGCCGAAGCCTCAATTCCCCGGTTTTTTCATTTTCGGCAAAGTTAGACCATTCCTGGTTTGCCGGGCATTGAGGAGCAATGACAATAGCCGGGTGCATGACCATTGCCTGGTCCGTCGCAAAATTCATTACACCCCATTGTAACTGAGCCTCGTTATCATTTCCCCGTTCACCTGAACCATGCAAGAAAATGACGAGAGGATATTTCCTCACAGTATCATAATCAGGGAATAGCAGACGGTAATTCAGGGTATCGCCTTTACCGTTTGCGTACTTGTTAAAACTGAACCGGGATGATGATTGAGCCCATATGCAGCTTGAACCTGTCAAACAGAAAAAGGCAATGAGAAAAAGAACTGGTCTCGATTGACAGTTGTTCCGGGAGTTTTTCTGATCCATACATTCATTATATTTTCCTTATTTCACTGCAAAATTACAGGATAAAAGGGTTGTAGTTTCAAAAATTTTGGTCGTTCCCTTTTACCACAGCAGCTTGCTCCATTTGCTAGTGTGCTATCAGTAGACCCAGAGGCGCAAAAGAAGGCCATTATAACAATTTTTTTACGATTATTTACTCCTATTGTTATTTTCTTACTTGTATTTCTTGGAGAACAGGATTTGTCATTATTACTTTGTTGATGATATTAATGGAGAAATCCAGTTAAACAATATACACTTGAACCTAAAACAAAGTGACATGAAAAAAAACATTGGATTACTTATTTGCGGACTCCTCCTTTCAGCAACAATGGGGGTCGCCCAGAAACTAACTTCCGGCAGTCTGGGGGCATTGAAAGGTGAAAAAAACCTCAACGTGTTGTTTGATTATTCAAACGTTACCGTTGGCAATCCGGTAAACCCCTTCATGTCAAAGAAAGGTATTACTGAAAAGGAGTATGTAGAACAAAAAACCTCAGAACTCAATGCAAAAAAACCAGGGGACGGGGACCGTTGGGCCCAGGCCTGGCAGGATGACCGTCAAAAACTTTTTCAGCCGGCTTTCCTGCAGGAACTTAACGATAAACTTGAAAAGCAAGGATTAGTCGCGAAAGAAAATGCATCCGATGCCAGGTACACGCTGGTAGTGAAAACTATTCTTGTTAATGTGGGGTTTAACATCGGGATGTCAAAAAAGGAAGCATATATCAACCTGGTGATCGATATTGTAGAAACAGCAGATCATTCAAAGGTAGCTGCTTCGGTTGAAATGAATAATGTACTTAAAAAGGTCCAGGTGTCTTACGGTGATATGACTTTCGATTTTGCAGTCGGCCAACGCCTGCAGGCATGTTATGAGCAGGCTGGCATATCCTTTGGTAAATTTCTCTCAAAAGGAATATCAAAATAAGGGTTTTTTTTCAATCAAAAAAAGAGTCATCTCTTTTTGATACATGATACCGGCGCTATAAATTTTACCATACGAAGACTGTTTCTATGCAAAACTATAAACAGTCCATATTATTTAAAACAAACATTAACAAAGATTTTATGAAAAAAATCTTCCTTTCTCTCCTGTTTACACTGATATTGATCAGCAACGGGTTCGGAAAAACCGTTGAAGTAAACCGTGCAAAAAATGTTGCGTCAAATTACCTGGCTTCAATGCCAACCCGGTTTCCACAGGGAATTCCCGGAGGTCTGAGCCTGTGTTATACGGCTGCGGAAAACAACACCTCCGCAATGAAGGCATCCTCAGCGCCATTATATTATGTTTTCAATATAAACAGCGCCCATGGTTTTATCATTATTTCGGCGGATGATGTTGTCATTCCGGTGCTGGCTTATTCCGATGAAACCAGTTTCTCTGCTGATAACATTCCACCTAATGTTGCAGGCTGGCTCAAGGGGTATGAGAATGAGATCAGTCATGCCATCAGCACGAACCTGGATCAGGCTCCTGAAGTTCAGTCGGAATGGACCGCCCTGGTCAAAGGCCCTCTGCAGGGCCATGCGCTTAAGTCGGCAACCGGAGTTAATGCTCTTATCACAACCATCTGGGGTCAGGACCCGTTCTATAATGATCTATGTCCGTACGATAATACCGCTGCTGAGCGGACCGTAACCGGATGTGTTGCCACAGCTATGGCCCAGGTCATGAAATATCATGCTTATCCCACCACCGGTATCGGAAGTTATTCTTACAGCACGACCCGTTATGGAACCCTGTCGGCTAATTTCGGGGCAACGACTTATAACTGGACCGCCATGCCCAACAACGTGACCACAGCAAACACTGCCGTGGCCACCCTGATGTATCATTGCGGGGTGGGTGCCAAAATGGACTACAACGTGAGTGCCCAGGGAGGAAGTGCAGCATACGTCGTTGCTACCGACGATCCGAAATGTGCTGAAAATGCACTGAAAGACTATTTCGGTTATGCCACAACTTTGCAGGGCAAAACGAAATCAAATTACACCAACACCGAGTGGATCAACCTGCTGAAAACCGAACTTAATGCCAGCAGACCGATGGTCTATGCAGGGGGAGCGCATTGCTTTGTCTGTGACGGTTATGATGACAGTGATAAGTTCCACTTCAACTGGGGCTGGTCGGGAAGTTACGACGGATTTTACGCCCTTACAGCTCTGATACCGGGTGGGACCGGGACCGGCGGGGGCAACGGGAATTACACCAACGGACAGGAAGCTGTTATCGGGATTCGTAAGCCGGCTTCGGGGGGAGGCGGAGACAGGTTTTTCAAGCTTGCATTAAATGCAGCGGTCACCTGCCCATCCGACATCATCAATTACGAAGATTCCCTCTCCTTTCACACCGATATCATTAACAATGGCCAGTCGACGTTCAGCGGCGATATTTCAGCCTGCATCTTTGATACCAACGGGATCTTTATTCATGAAGTCCAGACCATCAAGGGAGTTGCACTCACCGCCGGCAGCCATTTGCCAAACGGTGCAACTTTCACAAACCCCGGGCTCACCTCCATGCTTCCCAACACGTATTTCGTGGGTATTATGTACAGGTCGGCCGATACAAACTGGATCATTGTTCCCGATACCAATGCCTTCCACAACAATAAACGGCTGGTGGTCATAAACACCAACCCCGTCGAAATGTATGCGGCCATGAACATAAGCCCCGGCTTACATATGACACAGGGAGATGCAGTATCGGTGCAGGCCGACATCGTCAATCACGGAACCACCGATTTTAACGGCACTCTGGACCTTTCGATTTACGACATGGAAGGGTATTATGTGAATTTTATAGGCGAGAAGACAAATTTCACACTCCCGGTGAACCAGCACACCATGGGTCTGACATTCAGTACATCCAGCATCAATATCCAGCCCGGCAGCTATCTTATAGCTATGCTGTTTCAGCCCGCCGGATCGTCGGACTGGCAGTTGATAGGATCCACCGCTTATGCAAACCCGGTTAAAATCCAGGTCAATGCAGTTCCTTTGATCGCCGATCAGTATGAGCCCAATAACACTTCCGCAACGGCTTCTTCCCTGCCGGTAAGTTTCGCAACAAACCCGGCCATTATTAATACTGTTGGTGCAAACTGCCATACAGGCATAGATTTTGACTTTTATACACTTTCTCTCCCTGCAGGCTATAATTATGTTATTACCGGCAATCTGGTTGATGCTTATAATGACCCTGACCAGGTATATACCCTGGATGCACTCTGGTCGTATTCCACCAACGGCATAACCTGGTCGGAGGCTTATGATGACACCATTCCTGATATTACAATGAACAACGGCGGAACTATTATTTTCGATGTTGAACCATATTACCCCGGTCAGACAGGAACGTACCAGTCAGTTGTACGGATAAGCAGGAACGCGCTTGGCGTAAATGATAAAACGCAGCCTGAGGCAATCAGGGTTTACCCCAATCCTGTTACTGATTACCTCTTTATTGAATCAGCAGACCAACGGGCAGTCTTATCAGGAATTAAGCTGTTCAGCGTGACTGGATGCGAGCTTGCTGCAGTGGACTTTACCGGGCTTCAGGCTGCTTACAGAATGCCCGTTACTAACCTTCAGGATGGAACATATATCCTTGCAGTGACAACTGTCAGCAGCATTATTCACAGGCAGATCGTCATCCGGAAAAAATAAAGCTTACTTTTGATTCTGCAAGGGTCTGCTGCCTGACCGGAAAAAAATTGATTACGCATTGAACACCAATGACTGGAGCTCTTCAAGTTTTGATTTCTGAAGCCATCAGCAGCGCAATAGGTTTTCTGTTATGTTCAAGGGATGGGCAAGGGCTGTGGTCCGATTTCCGCCTTCCCGTCGGGGAGAGCAGCGGGTGGGTCACCGGGTTTGTAGGTTCAGTCCTCGCCGGCTCTGGTGATGACCGTGTCATAAGGGAAACGAAGAATGTCTGGAATGTGTTTGCCGCTCAAAAACTGTTCACCGGTCACGGGGGATGGGTATATAACTTGCTCACCCCCGAGGATGCCGACAGCACGGTATGGGGTATCAGGTTTGCTCTAAGCCTCGGCCTGGATGGGAAGTTCAGGACAAAGGCAGCGGAGGAGTTTCTTCTGAAGCATTGGTTAACAGATGGCGGGATCACCACATACATCCTTGAAAAAGAGCTTAGAAAACTGATTGGCGCCACGCCTGAAGAGGACATCCGGGGATGGACGGGTTCACACCTCTGTGTGACCGCCGCGGCTGCAGGGATTCCTGGGTTCAGCAGCATCCTTTTGCCCTACATCCTGGAACATCAGCTTCCCGCCGGGAACTGGAATGGTTACTGGTGGAGCGATTCCGCTTATGCCACAGCTCTTGCGACGGAGGCCCTGCTTGTCGCAGGAATGACTGAACACCGCGATGCAATTGACCGGGCGTTCTCCTGGGCGATGCAGCATTTCGGCAGGGAAGCTTTCGTTTCAAATGATATCTTTCGTGAGGGATCTCCCTTTGCCACAGCCCTGGCTTTAAAGACCCTGCTTCTTGCCGGGGAGGTTGACAAGACCCATGAAAAATCCGGGGCGGTTGCCCGATGGCTCATCAGCCGGCAGCAGGACAACGGATCGTGGCAACCCTCTGCCTTGCTGCAGGTTCCTCCGCCTTTTATGAAAATACCGGTCGATCCCGGGAGCTGGCCTGATGGAAAAGGAGCTGCCTGGGGCACCGTGGTTACCGATCACAGGTCGTTGTTTACCACGGCAGCCGTACTCGATTCGCTGGTGTTCTATCAGAAGACCCATTCAGGAACGATAAAGCTGGAAGCACTATGAAACATTCGACCCCAGCCGAAAAGTATGCTAAACTTTATATCACGCAGGATCAGGTGCTTGGCGCTATGTCCGGCCGTTTCGGGCCCTTTTGTCTTACGGGTGGCGCTGCCCTCTCAAGGTATTACCTGAACCATCGCTTCACCTACGATCTGGATTTTTCAGCTAACATTTTACCCTGCTTTGAGAGAAAGGCTGCTCCTGTAGTTGACGTGCTGAAAGCACAATGCCATGTTACTGATGACGAACCAGCAGTTTACGCGCGATATTTCCACCTGTGGATACAGGGCTGCGAAAAGCTCAAGATCAGTATTTCAAACGACATTTCCGAACAATTGGGGTTGCCGTTTATGGCAGGGCAGGTTCCTGTGGATAATATGAAGAACATGCTGGTTAAAAAACTCAAAACCATTCTGGATCGTGATAACCCTAAAGATCTGTTCGATATCGTAAGTATTGCATCGGCCTACAGTTTTCATTGGGGTGATGTGTTGAAGTATGCGCAAAAGAAAGCCGTCATGGCCCAGGTGAATCTCTTATTGCAATTCAGCCGGGTTGCCTTCCGGTTTAACAGTATATGGCGCGGACGGGAACCAAAAGATCTGTTCAGCCTTTTGGGGGCTCCTCCGCCTATAGGTTTCAACAGGGTCTATCTGACTGCAAATATCGGGCGGAACGGCAGTAATTATGAAAAACCTTCTTCCACCATGGAATCCCTTTCGCGAGAGCTGCGACGTACTGCCTACAGGCTTAAAGCGATTTCAGAGTCGGATGGCCTCGCGAATGAGGCGCAGATCGCTGACATTCCTTCCTGTTTCAATCTGACACTGGGAGGGGCCTCCATAACGATTGACCTGCCAGCGGTTTCTGTAAGGGACAAGGCCCTTAAACAATTCAGCCGGGTTCCGGCAGGACTTTACCAGGGTCTGGAATGGATGCACTCTCCTGTTGCGGCAGAAGAACTGAAAGCGAAGTTCAAAATGATCAGGAATGATCTTTTCCTGGCCGGAGAAAATTCACTTGGCATTGGAAAAACTTCCATTGATAAGGCCAGGCCGGGGCTATAAGTTCAATCAGGGCAAGGACTAGTCGATGATTCCAGACTTTCCCTAGCGTATCATGGTTCCGAAATAGCCCTTGCATTCAATAGGTGCATTTTCTTTGTACACAATTTTCAGGTGGTTTAGACCCCTGAGGTAATTTGCCGGATAAGGAAACCTGCACTTTGTTTTTCCGCAGAAGCTCAGCAGGGCCTCCCGTTTTCCAGAGGTCACCAAATTGTCCGATTCCAGCACATCCAGCGCAGCCTCCCACCCCGGATTAAACCGGGGCTGGCTGAGATTGTTAAAAAGCATCTCCAGGGCCAGATATGGAAGGATCTCCTTCCCTGTATTGATATTGCAGGCGAAGTAATCGAAAAGGCCGGCATATCGATCGGTCAGGAACCTGACTTTCTGAAAATCACCCGGCCAGCCGATATCCCGGAGGTAAGCTTCCAGGCGCACAGCGTTTATTTTTGTCAGCACCAGCCTCACTGCCTCCATATACCTGGGGATCATCAGACCGGTCTGGTATAAATTTGCATGTTCGGGAAGTGCATGGACGGCTGTTCTCAGACTTCCGGCCATCTCATCCGGGAACGGAGTACCGGTAATGATCCGGTAGATTTCATCAAGGACACGGAGGGTTCCTTCAGATTGGGCTTTTCGGCCTGCTTTTTCGTCAACAATGATCCCGAAAAAAATATTCGGGCAGCGATTATACGATATTCCGTCAAAGTCAAACTCAAGCCAGACGGACCCTACCGAGACGTCTAAAAGATGTCCCTGGGTATTCCATGCAATAAAAAACTTCCTTATTCTTTGCCAGAGGGGATCAGCGAGCAAATTTTCATGCAGATCCGACATTGGACTGGTACCGGCCAGTATCTTTGCCCCTTCAGTGTCTTTCCCGATCAGAAACGAAAAATCGCAGGCGGCCGCGGGCTCACCCAGCCGGCTTTCAAAGCCAAAATCGCGCGACAGGTCAAAAGGAAAAAGTGAACATAGCTCTTTCAATGAGTCCATGCAGCCACCCCCCATCAAGGTGGAATGAAGGGGGGTGGAACTGATTTCGATATGATCGGCGAAGGAAAGTTTCATAAAAATTTTTTGCCCGAAAAGCGCTCACCGTGTTGGCCGGGGCTATGATCCCTGGCCGGGCCCCCCCCAACCTGTCCCCCCGGCAACTGAAGCCAGCTCTGCTTCGGTGAGTTCGTCTTCAGCAGCATCTCCCCGAAAGGGAGGAAGAACAAGGTAAACGGTTTTCTGATCCTCCTGCAGAATCTTTATTTTTATTGTTTCCGGAAGATTTATTCCAGTCTCCAGTTCGAAAATTAATTTTGGATTATCAATCAGCTTCTTACGGAATGAATCATCTTTCATCGCTTTTTCGATGATTTGCTCTTCAAGCTTTTTTCTGAGATTTGACATGGCTCTCTATGAATTTATTTTATTATTTATTATCGTTTGACGACAAGTTTCTTTGTCTCCATCCAGTCGGCTGTTTTAATTACGATATTATAGATTCCCTGGGAAGCCTGGGAAAGGTCAATACTATATTCTTTTTTTCCGCTGAATTTTTTCTCAAGGATGGCCCTGCCTGACTGATCTTCAACAAGGACATTCAGCGTTAAACAGCTTTCATTTGATGGTACGATCCGGAAAATACCCATTGTGGGATTCGGGTAGATAGAAACCTGGTTGCCCGAGCTTCCTGCCGGGTTGGAAACCCCGAGGGGGTCAATTATTTTAAAGGAAGCGATCCTTGTCTTGGGAGTACCAGCTCCTGTTGCATACTGATTCGTGTACCAGAAAGTCTGGTCATCGGAAGGATCCACTGAGAGGGATGTATAATCACCCCAGCGTTCTGGCGATGAACCGCCGGACTGTGAGGTAGTACCCACCCATATTGTATCTTCAGCAATGTCGAGGATAGAGTTACCAGCCAGGTAAGCGGTAGCGGACTGACCACAGTAGCGAATCCCGGGGTATTCGCCATCGCTGGATATCGAATATCCCAGCCCTATGGTGTTGGATCCGTTCAACATGATGCTGCCCATCCACCGGCTGTTTGTATCAGGGGCATAAGTGCCTTCCTGTCTTATGCTCCAGTCGCTGCCGGTTTTTCGCAATTCATACCATCTGATCCCGGCCTGGCCCTTCTGATCTATATTTACAGTGTGGCAGCAAACGATGGTCTGGTACGATCCGAAGTTACGGTACTGGGGCACATTCATGATAATAGTGGGCACGGCATCAACTTTCTGGGTGGTTCCTTTCTGCCTGATATCTTCCCAATTACTGCCGAAGTTACTGTTAAAGGGTGTCACATCCAGTTGTTGAACACGGTTGAATGTCGATGCCGCCGTGTCGGTCCAGTTCACAGCCAGTTCATATATCCAAATCTGGTCTTTGGTTCCGCTGGAAGCATCATCGTTAATGGCAATATAAATGCCGGGAGATCCTGCCGGAGCAAAGGGTCCGTCATTATCTACAGGAGGAACAACCCTGAATCCTCCGCTTCCGCCCGGACGATAGGGATTTTTAATTCCGAAAAACTTGGGAATACTATCTCCCACCAGCATCTTCGACCTCTCATAAACATAGGTATCCCTTCCCCCACTATTATTATTATCCCCCATATAATACCCATCCTGCCATACGCCGAATTTAGGGTAATCGGGCATTATGTCGGCCTTGAAAGAATACGGGTACCAGGTTCCCGTAGGGTCGTTTGTTGAGGATACGGCCATAAGAATATAATTCGGGGTCCCGTCTTTGGGCACCGAGAATTCTGTGGCCAGCCAGCGATCGGCCTGTTCGTCATACAGGATGACCGGATCACCGTCGTTCCGGTTTGCTCCCGGCTTATTGCCAAACAGCAGGTTCATATCAGTAGGCCCGGCTACAAGTGTTCCTGTTTTATCATATATAGCATACGTGTCATTCATCGTCTGCATGTAATGGTTTTTACCAACGGTCCCGTTATCGTCGGAAGGCCGGGATCCTGACTCCTGTCCTTCAAAATTTTTCAGCGGACTGCGGAAAAGCTTCTGAGTTCCCATATTTTTCTGCCAGGCCCCGTCCTCACCTTTTGGGAGGGCTGTTTCAGCAAAAGGATAGGTACGCTCCGACTTTTCTTCATTAATTGTCCGTTTGCTGTTTTTAAGTTTCAGCGCATTGAATTCATCAGCAGTTAATGCAGGAAGATCGCGTAAAGGACGGGTTTCACCCAGGAAAGTCCCGGTCCCCACTATGGTAGGGTGAACCGGTATTGTTGGTGTGAATGAGTTTTGATCTGGCTTAATAGCCGAAGAAGATGATTGGTTCTGGGCATAGACGCCCCTTGCCAGGAGCAGTATTATCAGCAACATGAAAAGGGAATAATAGTTCCCCGAAGAAGCAGAATGTGTTTTCATAGCGTTGATTTTTAATAATTATTACTGAAGGATGAAATGGTTTTTTTGTTTCACTCCAACAAATATAATTGCAGGACAGTTTGTTTCAAAATAAAACAAGTAAGGATTTGTAAAAAGGAGTAAGAAATTGTAAAAACCTGCAATGTGGGTTGCAGGAAGCATCTAAGAAAGATTATCTTCATTTTCACGACTGCTGGCAATGGAATTCCTAAAATAAGAAGGCGTTATACCGATCTGTTTTTTGAAGATAGAATGAAACGTAACTTTTGTACTGAAACCTACCATTTCCCCTATGCCTTCTATGGAGAGATGGTCATATTTTGATTCTGTAAGAAGCCTCCTCGCCTCCTTGATCCTCAGCTCGTTTATAAAGCTGTTGAAGTTCTGTTTGTAATTATCATGGATCATGTGCGAAAGGTAAGTGCGGTTTGTGTTTAATTTCCTGCAGATATCATCTACAGTGAGGCCTGGTTCAAGGAAAGGTTTTTCGTCCTGCATCAACCGGCTGAACTTTACCAACAGACCCAGGGTAGTGTTTTCAATTTCATTATCCGGAGGGAAAACCATCACCTGATCATCTGATGCGCTCATACTTTTCCGGGCTTCGTTGTGTTTCTCGGCTTTTACGATTTCGAGGTTTTTTTGGACGATATACCTGAGGGACAAACTCTTCTGCCGGTATAAATAAAAAATTACGAATCCAAGGATTAAGAGTGTTATGGCAAGAACGACCAAAAATTTTATCTGTAATTTCTGAAGATTCATGGCTTTTTGCAATGACAGGTTTTCCTGCTCTTTCTTTTCTGTTTCAAAACGGGTTTGCATTTCAAGAATTGCCTTGGTTTTATCTTCGCTAAAGATGCTGTCACCTGCAATCCGGTATCTCGAAAAAAAATCTTTGGCAGCAGATTTATCGCCGGTGATTATACTTATTTCGGTCAAATAGCGGCTGCATTTCTGTATCATTTCAAGTGAATTTTCCTCACTGGCATAGTCGAATGCTTCCCGGAACATTTTGGTCGCAGCTGCCAGATTGCCTTTATTATATAAGATTTCACCCAGGCTCACGTTCAAGCTGGCAATCTCAGCGCCCGATCCGATACTATTGGCCAGGGCCAGGGCTTGCTCATAATATTCAATTGCTTTTGGTTCGTTCTTCAGCAAATCAGCATATACATCTCCCAGACAGTGAAGGGAAATTACGATCCCGTATTTATTGCCGATTTCTTTTTTCAGCTCAAGAGATTTCCGATGATAAAATAAGGCTGAATCCGCTTGTTTGAGGTCTACGTAAAGATCTCCAAGAGCAGTATAATTAGTGGCCAGGTATTTCTTGTTCTTCCTTTTCAGGTTAATTGAGATGGCTTTCTTCAAAAACAAGCTGGTCATTTTATTATTGTCCCAGTCAAAATATACCAAACCGAGATTGTTATAGGTTGCCGCCAGGCCGTCTGAATCGGCAAGCTCCTCTTTCAGCCTGGCTGATTCGAGAAAGTATTTTGTGGCTTTTTCATAGAATGATATTTGTTTATAGGTGGAAGCCATGTTGTTGTATAGCTTCGCCATTTGCGGCTTGTCATTTACAGCCAGAAGTATTTCCCTTGCTTTTTCATAATAATTCAAAGCGTCGGAGAATCTGCCCATGTAATAGAAAGTGGTTCCTATATCGGTACAGATCTTTCCGGTGTTAAGCGGGTCGTTTAGTTCCCGGGCTATGCCGAGAGCATGATCAGAACAAACCTGAGAACTGTCATATTCGCCCAGCATCTGATAAATGTTGGCAAGATTCCGCTGCATGGACATGCCGGCTAATGTTTTTCCGAAATCATGCTTTTTGCTGAATTGCAGCAGCTTTTCTTTTGCTATAAGGTAATTTCCTGATAACCTGAAAAGCTCAAAAGACTTCTGTAAAAAAAACAGGGCGCTGTCTGATTTGCCTGAATTGATAAAGCCTTCAGAAAGTAAAAGACAGGAGTCGGCCGATTTCTCCTGGGTAAAAACGAAATAGCCGGATAGAAAAAAAATCAGCAATAAAATCAATCGCTTCATGCAATGGCGGGGCCGGTCCTAGTAAAAACACATAGGAGAGCAGCTATAATCATTTACATAGCCTCCGGCAACTGCCTCCAGTTCTGCATCGGTCAATTCCGAGTCAACTTCAGTTGAAGCCAGACGAGGCAGCACCAGGTATATTGTGCCCGGGTCTTCTTCGAGAATTTTCACGGTTACTGATTCAGAAACTGCTACACCCATTTCATTAATAATTACTGCTGCCGGGTTGTCAATAAGTCTTTTTCTGAAATCCATGTCTTTCAGGGACATTTCGATGAGCTTTGGTTCGATTTCTTTTCTCAGGTTCATGGTGTTGAGTTTAAGG
>Ga0194063_10000058_pt1 | contig 82092 bp, 70 predicted proteins | sample SepL3720m_MetaG_FD_155459 | JGI IMG/M metagenome (GOLD analysis project Ga0194063, IMG submission 155459) | Anoxic zone freshwater microbial communities from boreal shield lake in IISD Experimental Lakes Area, Ontario, Canada - Sep2016-L373-20m | ecosystem: Environmental > Aquatic > Freshwater... | reverse complement strand
TATAGTTCGATCTTGAATTTTTTCGCTCTTTCGAGCAACTCATAAAAACGGAATTGAAGTGAACTTCACTTCTATTTCCATGAGCGTTTGTAAGTCAGTTAAGACTTAGTTCCGAAGAACTTGGCTTTTCGCCTCAAACGCCCACACTTATCGGCTGTATGTTGTTAAAGATCTCTTTGCGAAACTGATTTTTGTCGGTTTCTTTTCGGCATTCACTGTGATCAGCGAAGCCTTGTATTATGACACAGTTTTTGGCGCCTTGTCAACATGTTTGATAAATTATTTGCAAAAAACAAATACTGACCATCACACCGACCACCAACCCGTATCACCCTTCAACAAAGGAGCTTTGCAGTGTAGCACTACAGAACCCTCTTGTCGACCCCCGCTGCGATCAGCGAAGCCTTGTATTATGACACGATTTTTGGTTCCCAGTCTATATATTTGATGAATTTTTTGCTGAAGGCAAACTTCTCATCGCTAAACAGACTAAAAACCGCACCACCCTTCAACAGGGAAGCCGAGTAGTGTAGCACCGTTTGGTGCGTCCGGAAGATTCACCTCCGAAATAAGGGTCGATTCCCTGCATGCCTGCGCACAATGCTGGTTTCTCTATGATGCCGCGGTTGGCGCTAGTTTTTGAACCTTCGCCACACCTACTTTGAGTTCTCGTAACCCTCACATCAAGACAGGAAAATTCATGAAGACATCAGCCTCCATCGCATTGATCGCCACCGTGTTGGCCTTCACCACGACAGCGTCAGCCCAGTTCGCCAAGCCTGACGACGCCATCAAGTACCGCAAGAACGCACTTTTTGTGATGCAGCAGAATTTCGGACGCGTTGCCGCCATGGCATCGGGCAAGGCTCCTTTTGACGCCAAGGTCGCTGCCGAAAGCGCCGCTGTAGCCGACTACGTGGCCAAACTCCCGTGGGCCGCCTTCGGCGAAGGAACCGACAAGGGTGAGACTCGGGCCAAGGCGGAAATCTGGAAGGAATCAGCCAAGTTCAAGGAGTACGCCGACAAGATGCAAGCCGAAATGTCAAAGCTCGCAACGGCAGCAAAGACCGGCAATCTCGACAGCATCAAAACGGCTGTCAATGCGACTGGCGGCACGTGCAAGACATGCCACGACGCCTATCGCAAAGAGTAAGTCTTTTTTCAAACCCGGGACTCGGACGGGTCTGCCGACCTCCGGGCTCTGGGTAGCCCGCTTGTAGCGGCCGAGTGAAAACAGATAATGCTCGGATGCGTCATTCTCAGACTTTGACAATCCTGCCCAGGCGCGAAGCCGTCATTGTCTTTCTGGTTTTTGCCTTTGCGTACTTTCTTTCGGCCCTGATCCGCGCCATTACTGCCACCCTGGCTCCGACGCTCAGCCAGGAGTTTGGACTCAGTGCGAGCGATCTGGGCTTGCTGGCCGGAGGTTACTTCCTCGGTTTTTCACTCACTCAGTTGCCCTTGGGGACTTGGCTTGACCGGCACGGCCCGAGAAAGGTGATTCTCTATTTCCTCGGGATCGCCGTTCTGGGGAGTCTGGCTTCCTCTTTTTCCACCAATTTCCCCGGCCTCCTGGCGGCCAGGATACTTTGCGGCGCTGGCGTCAGCGCTTGCTTGATGGCACCGCTAACCGGATATCGCCGCTGGTTTGATGCCTCCACCCTGATGCGCGCCACATCCTGGATGATGATGACAGGCTCCATGGGAATGGTTGCCTCGACTCTACCCGTCCAGTGGCTAATGCCGGTAACAGGTTGGCGAGCCCTGTTTGCGGGACTGGCCGCCCTCTTGCTGCTAGCGATGGCACTGATCGCCTGGCTGGTTCCAAAATGGAAAAGCAGCACGAGAGATTCAAGCATTCCGACGCAAACGCAAGGAACTTACGCCGAAGTTTGGAAGCACCCCTATTTCCGCAAGATGGCGCCCATCGGCTTTTTTTGCTACGGTGGATTGGTCGCCATGCAAACGCTATGGGCCGCCCCCTGGATGATCAAGGTGACCGGTTACAGTTCCGTTCAGGCCGCCACGGGAATGTTCTGGATCAACGTCGCCATGTTATGCACGTTTTGGATCTGGGGCATCATCAACCCATGGTTGGTCAAACGCGGCCTCCATGCCGATCAATTGATAACTTACGGCTTGCCTTTGAGCTTTATTCTTCTGGCTTTCATCGTCGGCGCCGGCTCTAGTCTGTCGAACTTTTCTGGTGCACTTTGGGCCTTCTACTGCATGAGTTGCACCGTCATCGCGCTAGCACTGCCGGCCGTCAGCATGGCCTTTGCACCAGCCCTGGCCGGGCGCGCGCTTTCGGCCTACAACTTGGTGGTATTTGCAGGTATCTTTGCCGTGCAGTGGGGAATCGGCTTGGCCATAGACGGCTTTCAAGCCTTGGGCTTCCCCGAAATGTGGGCCTTCCAGGCGGCCATGAGTGTCTTTTTGCTGGGTACTGTTGCTTCCTATATCCATTTCCTGACCACAAAAAGCCATAATCAGCGTATCTGAAACACTGGAGACCGGGCTGGCTGCAGACACCGGAATTTGAGTCCCACCCCAATACATGAACGGCATTCTCATCATCGCCCACGCACCACTGGCCAGCGCCTTGCGCCAGTGTGTGCTGCATGTATTTCCCGACGGGAGCAAGGGGATGGCGGCGTTTGATGTGCAGGCCAATGTTCCGCCGGAAGAAACCTTGGTTGGCGCAAGCCAGGCGCTAAACCTTCTTGACACCCCCCAGATCCTGGTGCTGACGGACGTATTTGGCGCCACGCCCTGCAATATTGCGCAAAAACTGGTCGATGGAGTGAACTCAAAGTTGATTACCGGAGTGAACCTGCCCATGTTGCTGCGCGCAGTAACGTATCGAAACGAATCACTCGACGCGTTGGTGGCACGTGCCATGGCTGGTGGCACACAGGGCATCATGCAAGTAGCGACAACAGCGCCACAGAATCAGGTGAAGAAGAAAAATGATCAAGACAACGACCACCATCAGCAATAAGTTGGGGCTGCATGCGCGCGCTTCGGCCAAACTGACCAAATTGGCCGGTAGTTTCCCCTGTGAAATCTGGCTTGCCAAGGGTGAGCGACGCGTTAACGCCAAGAGCATCATGGGCGTCATGATGCTGGCCGCTGGCATTGGCAGCACAGTGGAACTTGAGACCAGCGGTGAGCGCGAGCAGGAGGCGCAGGATGCCCTGTTGGCACTGATAGAGGACAAGTTCGGGGAGGGTGAATGACCTTCTCCATCCACGGTCTGGCAGTTGCCCGCGGTATCGCCATCGGGCGCGCGGTACTGGTGGCGTCAAGCCGGGTGGATGTTGCACATTACTTTATCGAGGCTTCCCAGGTCAGTGCTGAGATTGACCGGGTTCGCAACGGGCGCAATGCGGTGGTGGATGAAATTCATCGCCTGCAAGCCAGCATTGTGCACATGGGACCGAAAGAAGCGCCGCATGAATTGACAGCGCTGCTCGACGTGCATCTGATGCTGCTGCAAGACGACGAACTGATAGGCGGTGTCAAACACTGGATCACCGATCGCCTTTACAACGCTGAGTGGGCCCTGACGACGCAGCTCGAGGTGATAGCACGACAGTTCGACGAGATGGAGGACGCGTACCTGCGCGAGCGCAAGGCCGATCTGGAGCAGATCGCAGAAAAGGTACTGCGCGCCATGAAGGGCGTGGCGTCTCCGATCGCCCAGCCTCCCAACCGCGCAGCACGCAAGAAGTCACAACAGGACCTCCTGCTCGATGACACGGTCGACGTCCCCCTGATCCTGATTGCGCACGACCTGTCACCGGCTGACATGCTGCAGTTCAAGCAAAGCGTATTTGCCGGCTTCATCACGGATGTCGGCGGCAAAACCTCGCACACCGCCATCGTGGCACGCAGTCTGGACATCCCGGCCGTCGTCGGCGCCCGCTTGTCGAGTCAACTGGTGCGCCAGGACGACTGGGTGATCATCGATGGCGATGCCGGCGTGGTGGTGGTAGACCCCTCCTCCATCATCCTGGCGGAGTACGGATTCAAACAGCGCCAGAACGAACTCAATCGCGGCCGACTTTCGCGACTTCTGCACACCCCGGCAGTGACGCTGGATGGCAAGGCCATTGAATTGCTGGCAAATATCGAAATGCCCGAGGACGCACCTGGCGCCATCCAGGCTGGTGCAATGGGCGTTGGTTTGTTCCGCAGCGAATTTCTTTTCATGGGCCGTCAAAGCCGACTGCCCAACGAAGAAGAACAGTACCAGGCTTACCGGCGTGCTGTGGAAGGTATGCGCGGCTTGCCAGTGACGATTCGGACAGTTGACGTTGGCGCAGACAAACCGCTGGACGAATCCTTGCAGGACTCTGCTCATTTGAACCCCGCCTTGGGCTTGCGAGCCATTCGCTGGAGTCTGGCCGACCCGGCCATGTTCCTGACACAGTTACGGGCAATTCTGCGCGCTGCAGCTCACGGTCAAACCAAGATGCTGATACCGATGCTGGTTCACGCCAGCGAAATTCGGCATACCTTTGCCCTCATTGACCGTGCCCGCGCCGAACTGGACAACCGCGGCGTTCCCTACGGACCGGTCAAGATTGGCGCCATGATCGAGATTCCGGCAGCAGCCTTGACGCTCAAAGTGTTCCTGAAGTATTTCGATTTTCTGTCGATCGGCACCAACGATCTGATTCAGTACACACTGGCCATTGATCGTGCCGATGAATCGGTAGCACACCTCTACGACCCCCTGCATCCAGCCGTGCTGCAACTGGTTGCACTCACCATCACCGAGTGCCAGGCCCAAGGCAAGGATGTGAGTGTCTGCGGTGAAATGGCGGGTGACATCAGTCTGACCCGCTTGCTGTTGGGCATGGGTCTGCGCAGTTTTTCCATGCACCCAGCTCAAATTCTCGCGGTCAAACAGGAGGTGCTGCGAGCGGATACCGGAAAATTGGCAGTATGGGCGGCCCAGGTGATGGCGGCAGATGAACCCGGTCTGCTGATGAAAAAGCACACCTGATCGCAAGTGCCGACGCTGGCGGAATTGGAAACCATTGGAACCTTCATCAGACAACTTCAATCCACTGAGTCGCCGCAACTTGGCCAAAGGTGCTGCGCTGTCTCTGGCTGCTTCCCTGTTCCCTGCCGCCGCCGCCCCGGTCAAGGATCCGATCAAGAGGAGCGTCCTCATCAAACCTCCCCGCTTGAAGGAAGGCGATGTCGTGGGCTTGATCACGCCTTGCGGCTATCTGGAGCAGGACGGCATCGACAAATCCGTGCGCAACCTTGAAGATCTTGGAGTGAAAGTCAAACTTGGCAAGCATGTGCTGGCACGCCGCGGCCGCTACGCCGGCACGGTTGCACAGCGCCTGGAAGATTTGCACTCGATGTTTGCCGACCCACAAGTCAAGGCCGTGTGGGCTGCCACTGGCGGTTCGGGCGGCATTTCGCTGCTGCCTCATATCGATTACAAACTGATTCGCAAGCATCCAAAAATCTTTGTTGGCTACTCCGATGTCACTTGCCTGCATCTGGCAATCCATCGCCAGACACGCTTGGTGACTTTTCACGGTCCGGTGGGAATCTCAACGTTTTCGGACTATTCGAAGCAGCATCTGAAAGCCATATTGATGCAGCCGCAAAAAGAGTACGCGATGTTGATGGCAGAAGAGAATCGGGTCAAGGCTGAAACAGCGAGCCAGTTTCAAATCAGGACCCGGCGCCACGGAACTGCCATCGGGCGCCTGACCGGTGGCAATCTGAGCTTGGTGGCGGCTTTGTCTGGCACTCCGTACGCGGCAGAATTACGGAAACGCATTTTGTTCCTCGAAGATATCAGCGAGGCACCGTACCGGATCGATCGGATGCTGACCCAACTCGACTTGAGTCAGGGCCTCAGGACAGCGTCAGCCTTGTTGCTGGGCGTTTTTGAGAAGTGCGAAGCTCCCGAAAGCGAATCGTCGCTGAGCTTGAATGAAACCATGGACAGTCATCTGAATCTGTTGCGCATCCCCGCCGTAAGCGGCTACTCGTTTGGCCATATCGCCAACCAGATGACGCTGCCTCTGGGCGTCAACGCGCGTCTGGATACCTTCGCGCAGACTTTGACCCTGCTGGAAAACGCCGTCCTGTAGCGCTACCCGGAATCAACGCCCCTCAACGGCTCGTTGCTGCCGGCATAGATGATGGAACGCGACCCCCGACGGGCGTCGTCAGCACATCAAGAATTGCCGCCGTTTGCGCGTCAGGTGTTCCGTCAAACCTTGCCGGACGATATTTCATTTGAAACGCGATCAGCACATTGCGCGAGGCAGCGTCGAGTTCGCCGGTCTGCGGTATCGCAAAACCATGCTCCGCCAGTTTCTTTTGATACCAGGCCACGTTCGGCAGCTGGGTTTCAAACGCCTTCTGGCGCAGTGCCACTTCTTTCTCATCGGGCCAATACACCAAACCGGCGTCGGCCAACTGCTTCCAGGGAAACATGGGGCCTGGATCCAGTTTGCGCTGGGGCGCAATGTCGCTGTGTCCAAGCACCCGATCCGGGCTGATGTCATGGCGCTTCACGATATCTTTCACCAGAGAGATCAAACGGTCGATCTGCCCTTGGGGATAAGGTAGCCAGACACGCCCCTCGGCCGAATCGCGCCACGCCAGGTTGACAATCTCAATGCCAATCGAACTGGCATTCAACCTGGTGTTGTCCTTCCACGAGCTCAGTCCCGCGTGGTAGGCACGTCGATCTTCGTCCACCAGTCGGTAGACCTTGAAATCTTCGCCATCATCGAGCAGGTAATGCGAACTCACCTGCTGCTGAGTCAAGACCTTCAGCGATGTGGGAGAGTCAAGAAACGTGTAGTGAAGAATCAAAAAGCGCACACGGCTATCCTGACTGACGGCAGAAAAACTGGTGTCGATGCGCGGGCCACTGGCGCAACCGCTCAGCAAGGCAGCAAGAAACATCAACCAAAATATTTTCATGTCAGCCCCTTTTCAGCGCCAGGCACGCCGCCGCAATATGAGATTGAAGATTCGTCAGTCGCAAATCGCACTCCGACGGCAAGCGCTCTCTCATCGACTGCTCGATCAGTTGATGAAGCGCGGGCACCCGCCCCGCAAGAACGATGGGGCGATCACCAAACCTTGCCACCATGGCAGAGCCCAGACGAGCCAGTTCATGCCCGGCTCGCTGCAAGATGTCCCGCGCCTGAGGATCACTGTCGGCCGCTGCCGCAACGGCTATTGCCAGTTGGCCGATCTGTCCTCGACTGGCTCCGTAAATCAGTTTACGTGAACAGGACCAGTCATGGCCACCCATGGCCTTGAACAGTGACACCGCCATGGGTGAATCGGCCCAGCAGCCGGGTCTCTCATCTTCAGCACGCCAGATCTTGCGCAAGGCTTCAACCGTAATCCAGTAGCCGCTACCACCATCGTCCAGAATGCCGCCCCGTCCTCCGGCACGGTGAAAATCCCTTTGTACATCGATGAATCCAGCAATCGATCCGGTGCCGGCATAGACCAGATAGCCCATGCCCGGCTCAAATACCGCAAGACAGGCCAGTTCAATATCGTTGCTCAGCGTAACCGCCTCCCCAGGCAACTTGAACTGCCGGGCCAGCAAGGCATGCAGAATCTGCCCGGAGCGCTCCTGCAAGCCGCCAAAGCCGGTCACCCCGGCATGCACGCCGGACACACCGCCCCAGCCCAGAGCCTGATCAGCCAGACTCTTGAGAATATCGCTGACCTTACGACGACCCGATTCGCCACCCAGTTGGAGTGCGCTGAAGCCGGCAACACTGCCCTCGGCAAGGACGCCCTGGTCCGGCCCGACCAAAGCCCAACGGGTCTGACTGCCACCTGCGTCAATTCCAAGGGCTGCGCTCATCGTGCTAGACGGTGCTCAAGCGCGGATTCGTCTTGGCCAGATAGAACCACTCATGGCCAACGCCTGCTTTGGCGTTGGGGAAAAGGATATACCCAGGCGTCTCGGCGCTCACCAGGGTTCCGTCATGCCGGGTACCAATCAGGTCGCCAGCTTGAAGCGGATCAAAACTGGACCAGGGCCGGCTGAAGCTGTCCTCTTCATGAGCTTTATCGATCACATCGTAAATGCGCAGGGCTTCAATGGCTGCCACAGCCTGCGGCGGGGGCGCATCAATGTGCCCCAGATGCGCCAGCGTGTTCATGATGGCCCGGTAGGCCACTTCGGGGGATTCAGCATCATTGTGCTGACCGCATTCCAGCGTCAGCGCATAGCCACCGACCGAGCGCATGTACTCGGTGGTTCCCACGCCGTAGCGCGGGTCCGTATCGAGTTCCTGCTCGCGACTGGAGATAGCGCCAATGGCGGCCCGCCTGCGCGCTACGCCGCGCGCGTAGGTGCTCAACCAGCCGTCAACAAAACGATTCACGCCGAGGCGCAAAGCCAGTGCCACCTCCGCTTCGGCGTGGGTGAAAGGCTCCAACTCCCCAGCATTGTTTTCCGGGCCGACCATCACGAAAGCCCGCCCCACTGCTTGAAAGGAGTGCAGATCGAGCAGCACGTCATGCCTGGCCATCAGGGGACACAGCCAGTTCGCTATGTGATCTTCGAACTCCTTGGGCTCTGCGGCTGGAGCCAGATTGCGATTCAGATTGCGTTCACCCGCCCTTTGAGCACGCTCGTACGCCAGCGGATTGGTAATCGGGACAAAAGTCACACTTCCGGCAAGCAGATTGATCAGCTTGGCGTCGATTTCGCCCAGCACGCGCAGGATGCCTTGTGTGCCACTGGTTTCGTTGCCGTGCACAGCGCCGAGCACCAACAGGCGCGGGCCTGGCCGCAAGCTTTGAAACGAAACAGCTTTGAAATGGTGTGTTTGCATGAAATAGATCGCTTGAAGATGAAGCCTCCATTATTCCTTCTTGCCAAATCCCGGATCGACCCGAATCAGGGCGGTCGCGGTGAAGGCCGGCACGGCAGAAAGACAAATCCAGACAAAAAAATTGGCATAGCCAAGCTGGCTTTGAACCCAGCCACTCATCATGCCCGGCAACATCATGCCCAAGGCCATGAAGCCGGTACAGATCGCGTAATGCGCCGTCTTGTTCGGTCCGTTCGAAATCATGATCATGTAAAGCAGATAAGCGGCAAAACCAAAGCCATAACCAAACTGCTCGATCGCGACGGCAGCACCGATCTGCCAGATATTGCTTGGCACGGCCATCGACAGGTAGACGTAGACCAGGTGTGGCACATTCACTGACAGCACCATGGGCCAAAGCCAGCGCTTCAAGCCATGGCGGGAAATGACGTAGCCGCCGAGCAGCCCGCCCAGGGTCAAGCACAGAATTCCGATTGTTCCGTAAACAATGCCAACCTGCTGCGTTGACAGCGCCAGCCCGCCATTGGCTGTGCTGTCCAGAAGAAAGGGGGCTGCCAGCTTGAGCAACTGAGCCTCACCAAAGCGGTACAGCAGCAGGAAAGCGAGGATGGCGGCAATTTCCTTCTTCTTCAGGAAAGCGGCGAAGACGGCGAAGAACTCACGCATAGGCGCTGTGACGCGAGCGCGCTCCATGTCACTCGTCGGTTTGGGCAATACCCACTTGTGATAAACGCCAAGGCACAGGAACATCACAGCCAAAACCGAAAAGACAACGGTCCAGGCCAGGGCAATATTGCCGGTCGCCTCTTCAACCCGGCCCGCCAGAAAGACCAGGCCCCCTTGACTCGCGAGCATGGAAATCCGGTAGAAGGTGCTGCGAACGCCGACAAACGCTGCCTGTTCGTGTTCCTTCAGGGCCAGCATATAGAAGCCGTCGGCGGCAATGTCGTGCGTGGCCGAGCTGAACGCCATCAGCCAGAACACAGCCAGCGTGAGCTGAAAGAAATGTGGCATCGGAATCGTCAAAGCAACTCCTGCCAACAGCGCGCCGATCAGCAGTTGCATGCTGACGATCCAGAAACGCTTGGTGCGGAACATGTCAACAAAAGGGGCCCACAAGGGCTTGATGACCCAGGGCAAATACAACCAGCTGGTGTACAGGGCAATATCCGTGTTGGAAATTCCCAGCTTCTTGTACATGATGACCGACAGGGTCATGACAACCACGTACGGAATACCCTGGCCAAAATAGAGCGAGGGTATCCACCACCACAAACTCCTCGGTCTCACTGCCGTGGTCATATCAGCTGGGTTCATGGCACTTCCAGAATGGCGTGGCGGTAAAGAGCGTCAAGTATCTTTTCTTCCCATGAGTTCAGGCTCGAATATTGTCCGGCATCGAGTTCCGGATCGAAGCCGACCCCGCTGACAATGTAGATCATGCCCAGACGCTTGACCGGATCGAAGAAGAACGCACTCTGGAGACCATAAGCAAATCCCAGGTGACCGTAACCGGTCAGACCGCCGCGCGCCACCAGGCGGTCACCCTGCCCCGGCGCACTTAGATCAAGGAACTTTTGCACGCCCAGGCCCCAGGCGTTGAACAAGCCTTTGTAGTTGTCGCCGTTTTGCGTCCGTTCGTCATGACGCCAGGTTTCACTCAGCATGGCCTGAACCGATGCCGCTCTTAACAGGCGAACACCGTCAACTTCACCGCCGTTGATCAGCAGCAACATCAGCCTGGCGAGATCGCCGGCACGGATGCGCAAGCCGCCTTGTGGACTGAAGGGCGTGGCATTGCGCCCGGGCCGGTAAGTCTCCAGTCCAGCGCGAGCGGCTGGCACCCTGCCCTGATAGTCGTCCACTTGCGCCACCCAGGGGCCGCTTGAATCCCAAACCTCGCCGCTTCGCTTGCGGTACAAGACTGCCAGATGCCCGATCTCGTCTTCGGACAACTCCTCCGGATTGAAACCACCGGCGATCTTCAAAGGCGCGAGCACGGCCTGTTTCATGTAGCGGTCAAAGCGCTGCCCACTGACGGCTTCGATTACGGTCCCCAGCACGCCCCAGTTCAGATTTACATACTCAAAATAGCGACCTGGGCCACGCTCACTGCTGTCGCTCGATGGCGCCCAATGTCCGCCTGCACCATAGTTTTCGCCCTGCGGATCAAGCACGCTTTGCAGGCTTTGTCCTATTGGAAAAGAATAGCCACCATCGTCGCGCAGCGATGAAGTGTGGTTGAGCAGCATGCGGGTGCTGATCCGCGCTTCAGGAAAATTCGGGTTGCGCAGCCTGAAACCCAGATAGGTACTGACATCCGCATCCAGGTCGAGCTTGCGCTGCTCCACCAGTTGCATGACACCAAGGGTCGTAACGAGTTTTGAAATGGAAGCGACGCGAAACAGCGTCTTGCTGTCCACCGCTACACCCTGCGCAGAATTCAATGGATCAATGGAGCGCTTGCCAAAATAACCCTGATAGACCATCTTCCCATCACGGATCGCCACCACCGACAGGCTCGCAAGCGGCTTCAGCGGGTCGTTCATGACCGCCTGCAGTCTGGCTTGCAGGGCGGAGCTCTGGGCGGCGCAACAATCGCTCATCAACGCAGCAAGCAGGAAAATGCAGGCAATCCCATGACTTCGCATGGTAAGCGCTGCGGTGGCCAGAGCATTCCTAAAGAACTTCATCGCTGCTCCCTGCCAAAAGCAGGATCCACCTTGATCAAGGCGGTCGCGACAAAGCAAGGGACGGCGGCGGCGCAAACCCAGATGAAGAAATTGGCGTAACCGATGCTGGCCTGAATCCAGCCGCTGAACATGCCGGGCAGCATCATGCCCATAGCCATGAAGCCGGCACAGATGGCGTAATGCGCGGTCCTGTGTTCGCCGTCTGCTGTCATGATCATGAACAGAATGTAGGCGGTAAAGCCAAAGCCATAGCCCAATTGCTCAAAGGCAACCGCCACGCCGATCAGATACAGGTTGGATGGTAAAGCCAGTGCCAGATAAACGTAGACCAGGTGCGGAACATTGATGGCCATCGCCATCGGCCAGAGCCAGCGCTTGAGTCCATCGCGCGCAATGAGGTAACTGCCGAGCAAACCACCCACCGTCAGAGACACCATGCCGATGCTGCCATAAACGACGCCGACATGAGCGGTAGAAAGCCCCAGTCCCCCCTTGGCGTTCGAATCAAGCAGGAAGGGCGGCGCCAACTTGACCAATTGGGATTCACCGAACCGGTACAGGAGCAGGAACAAGAGCACGCGGGAGATGTCCTTCTTGGCCACGAACTTCCGAAAGACCGACAGGAATTCCGCGCCCAGGCTTTGATCGCCGACCACAGCCCGGTCTGCCGCGGGGACCGGCAACACCAGGCGGTGGTAAACGAATAGCGACAGAAACATCGCAGACAGGACAAAAAACACAACAGACCAGGCGAAGCCAGTGTTGCCAGTCAGTTCCGTCAATTTCCCGGCCAGAAAAACCAGGGCGCCCTGCCCGGTCAGCATGGACAGACGAAAGAACATGCTGCGTGCTCCGACATATGCCGCCTGCTGATGCTGCTTGAGCGACAGCATGTAAAAACCGTCAGAAGCAATATCGTGGGTTGCGGCACTGAAGGCCAGCAACCAGAAGAAGGCCAGCGTCAACTGGAAATAGCTGGCCATGGGAATGACCAGCGCAACCAGCGCGAAGGTTGACCCCACCAGCAACTGCATGGCAAGGATCCACCAGCGCTTGGTCCTGAACATATCGACAAAAGGCGACCACAGTGGCTTGATGACAAATGGCAGATAGAGCCAGCTGGTGTACAGGGCAATGTCGGTATTGGAAATGCCCATGTTCTTGTAGAAGACGACCGACATCGTCATCACCGCGACGTAGGGCAGGCCCTGCGCAAAATAGAGCGATGGCACCCACCACCAGACTCCTCTTGCTACCTTGTCGACTTGTTGCATCCGACGTTTATAGTTGAAATCAGGTCGAAAATTTGCGCCGGAATAAAGTAAGCTGTGCAGCGCATCCCAAAGAGCAGACACAAACACCCATGTTGAAGACGGAAACTCCCAGCACTGCGCACGCGACGCTGGACCAATATCCAACCGATCAATTGATTGATGCCCTGGTGGACGATCAATTCAATGCTGTCCACGCGGTGCGCGCAGTCAGCGCCCAGTTGGCGAAAGCGGTTGACGCTGCTGCCGCACGCCTGATCGAAGGTGGGCGCCTGATTTACGTTGGCGCCGGCACCTCAGGCCGCCTGGGTCTGCTCGACAGCGTGGAGTTGCACCCCACGTTCTCCTGGCCCAGAGAACGCGCCGTCGCGTTGCTGGCCGGTGGCCCCTCAGCGGTTTATCAAGCCGTTGAGGGCGCCGAGGACAACTTCGAGCAAGGCTCGATAGATATCTTGGCCGTCGGCCTCACGGCACTGGATGTGGTGTTGCTACTGGCCGCATCGGGCAATACACCGTACGCAATGGGCGCTCTTGCGGCAGCCCGCTCGGTCGGCGCCTTGAGCATTGGCATCGCCAACAACACGCTGGCGCCACTGAGCGCGCAGGCGGACATCGGCATCACGCTGGATACCGGGGCCGAACTCATCTCCGGTAGTACCCGCCTGAAGGCCGGCACTGCTCAAAAGATCGCCCTGAACACTTTTTCCAGCGCCGTGATGGTGCGCCTGCACAAGGTCTACGGCAATTTGATGGTGGACCTGAAACCAACGAATGCCAAGCTGCTTCGACGCGCCATCGCCTTGACCGCCTTGGTCAGCGGCGCCAGTGAGGAATTGGCGAGCGAGACGTTGAAGGATTGCGCGTTTCAGGTCAAGACCGCTATCGTGGCGCTGAAGAACAAGGTCAGCGCCGCGCGGGCCAGGGAGCTTCTGGCCAGTGCCGGTGACAACCTGAGGCTCGCCATCGGGGAGCCATGATTTCGAACCGACTGCTCTCGCTCGATGCCTTTCGCGGCTTCACGATTGCAGCCATGCTGCTGGTGAACAACCCGGGTGATTGGGCTCACCTGTATTCGCAGTTGGCGCATGCCAAGTGGAATGGCTGGACCTTTACTGACTGGATCTTTCCCTTCTTCCTGTTCATCAGCGGCGTCTCGCTCACACTGTCGCTGAGCCGTCAAAGCCAAGCCGGCGCCGCGCCGGCCGCTTTGCTGTTGAAGCTCAGCAAGCGTGCCGCCGTCGTGTTCCTGATCGGACTGGCCCTCAACCTCTATCCAATCTTTGATTTCAGTTCGGTGCGCATTCCTGGCGTGTTGCAGCGCATTGCCTTGTGCACGCTGCTGGCTGGTCCCATCGTCCTCTGGTTCAACTGGCGCCAGCAATGCGGCTGGGTCGTGACGCTGTTTGCTCTGTACAGCGTCTTGATGCTGCGCGTACCGGTGCCCGACGCTGCGGGTGTTATCGGCGTCGGTGTGCTCGAGCCGGGACGCGATGTTGGTGCGTTTGTGGATCGCTGGCTGCTCAATGGACATCTATGGAGCGCGTCCCGCACCTGGGACCCCGAAGGCCTGGTCAGCACCTTGCCCGCACTGGGCAATCTGCTGCTGGGCGTTCTGGCGGGACGCTGGATTGAGCAGCCCTTGGCGAAGGCGGAGAAGACAGTGTGGCTTCTGATCGCCGGTCTGGCTTGCCTTTGGCTCGGCGAGGTGCTTGATGTGAGCTTCATGCCGATCAACAAGAGCCTGTGGACCGTGTCCTATGCCATTTTCATGAACGGCTGGGCACTCATGGTGTTTGGTGTTTTCTACTGGTTGATCGATGCAAGCCCTTCACTCAAGCTGCAACAGCGCAGCGCCCGCCTGCTTCATCCCGGTGTCATCTTTGGCATGAATTCCCTGTTCATCTTCGCTCTCTCCGGTGTGTTTGCCAAGACCCTGCTGCTCATCAAGGTCACTCAAGCTGACGGCAGCCTGCTTTCGCTCAAGGCGATCCTGTACGCAGCCATTCGCTCCTTGCCACTGGAAGCGGTCAACGCGTCACTGCTGTATGCAACGCTTTTCAACAGTTTCATGTTTTGCATTGCCTGGCTGATGTGGCGTCAGCGCTGGTTTGTGAAGGTTTAACGATGCTCAGACGGGTCGCACTGACTTCTTCGCTTCTGCTATTCGGTTGCGCCGTCAACCTGATTCCCGATGAACCAGCGGCGCAAAATCCGCCGGCTGCACCACGCGAGTTTCGCGCCGCCTGGGTGGCCAGTGTCGCCAACATCGACTGGCCAAGTCGCTCCAACCTGACGGTAGAGCAGCAACAGGCCGAGATCGTACTCATGCTCGATCGGGCCAAGGCGCTGAATCTGAACGCCATCGTGTTGCAAGTGCGTCCAGCGGCTGACGCTCTCTATCCGTCCACCCTGGAGCCGTGGTCGGAGTACCTGACCGGTCGCCAGGGCAAAGCGCCAGAGCCTTTTTATGACCCGCTGAAAATGTGGATCGAGGAAGCACACGCTCGCGGCATCGAGTTGCATGCCTGGCTGAATCCCTACCGCGCCCGGCACTCCAGCGCCAGATCCGCCCTGGCAGGCAATCACATCGCCAACACCCATCCCTGGGCGGTCAAGCAGTACGGCGACATGCTGTGGATGGATCCGGCAGAGCCGGCCGCGGTGAAACGGACGCTGGACGTGGTAGCTGATCTGGTGCGCCGTTATGACGTCGACGGCATCCACATTGACGACTACTTCTATCCCTATCCGGTGCCCGCAGGAGACGGGACTGAACTGCAATTTCCGGACCAACCGGCCTGGCAACGTTACGTGTCGGCCAAGGGTCAGTCAGCGCGCGCCGATTGGCGCCGCGAGCAGGTCAACAAGCTGATCGAGCAGATGCACAGCATGATCCACCAGGAAAAAGCCTGGGTCCGCTTTGGCATCAGCCCCTTTGGTCTGGGCCGACCGGAACGTCGTTCGACCGGGATTACAGGCTTCAGCCAGTACGACAAGCTCTATGCGGATGCCGAGCTCTGGTTGAGCAAAGGCTGGCTCGACTATGTGGCGCCACAACTGTATTGGCCCATCGATCAAACGCCGCAGGCCTTTCCCGTCCTGCTGCAGACCTGGGCACGGGAGAACACGCAGTCGCGCCACCTCTGGCCGGGTCTCTTCACCAGCCGCATCGACAACTCGCCAAAGTCATGGCATCCTGAAGAAGTCGCCCGCCAGATCGCCTTGACCCGCGAGCACGCCGGTGCCGGTGGCCACATTCACTTCAGCATGATTGCCCTGTTGCAGGATAGGCGCGGCATCGCCACGCTTTTGAAAGCCGGCCCCTACGCCACTGCAGCGCTGGTACCCGCCACGCCCTGGCTGGGAGCACAGGTTCCTGATGCTCCCGAGCTTTCGCTGCAAAAGGCAGACAGCTCGAACGCAGCGGAGCGCGTGCTCATCCAGACAGTCAATGACCCCTCCATCAACCGGTTTTCGATCTGGAAGAGGTATGGCTCCAGCTGGGTTTTTGCGGTGCAGCCAGCCAGCCAGTTTGAACTGGTGCTGAACAACGATCCGGCACTCGGCCGGCCCGATGCCATCGTCGTAAGTTGCGTCAATCGCCTTGGCATCGAGAGCACTCGCTCGACGCTGCAACTGCGACCCTAGTCAAAAAAATGCCCTGTACCAGCATTGGCTGGCACAGGGCAGGACTTCAAGTTATCCGCGGAACCCGGATCAGAAGAACTTGTAGGTCGCCAGGAAGGTGAAGGCACGACCACGTGGGTCTGCAATCCGGGGCTCCCAGGAACTGCCGGCACCCGTATTGCTGTCATACGCCGCTGAGAACGGCGGATCGGTGTTGAACAAATTCTTGATACCGAAAGTCAGGTTCACGTCCTTGATCCCGGTGTAACCAACGCTCACGTTATACAAGGCATAGGCTGCCACGTTGGCGTTCCAATCCGGCGGTACGATGCTGCCATTGGCAACACCGGGCAGCACGTAATCCTTGTAGCCACTGCGGTAGAGTTGAGTCAGTGTGCCGACCCAGGGGCCACGCGTGTAGGTGCCGGTGATTGCATGTTTCCAGCTTATACCCAGGTCACCTGCACGCGTAAAGGTACCAACTTCGCTGGCACCGAACGGAGCGCTTGCTATCAGGCGTGACTTCTTCTCGATCAGGTAGCTTCCATCCAGATTGACACCCCAGCGGGCATCACCGAGCTTGCCGTTGGCGCTGGCATTGATGTCTATACCCCTGGTCACCGACTCGCCGGCGTTCACCCAGCGTTGATCAATCTGCACGACGTTGCCAACTGCATCACGGATGAAATTCTGCGAGAACAAGGCGTAGTTATTGACCAGATCCGTCAAACTAAGAATCTGAATCGTTCCGGTCTTGTTGATGCTCCACCAGTCAGCACCCAGACTGAAACTGCTGCTTGGTGCCCAGACGAAACCGACCGTACCCTGCTTGCTCTGCTCGGGGCCCAGATCCGCCTTGCCTCCGGTCAGCGTGTTAGGTGTAATTGCCTGACACGCTGGCGTCGCGTCCACCTTGCCGGTGGCACATTTGGCCGGGTCCACCAGGTCCTTGCCACTGTAGGGCGACTCGGTCACACCATTGAACAACTGGTTGAAAGTCGGCACCCTGAAACCTGTGTTGTAGGAGCCGCGCACCAGGAACTGCTCTACTGGCGTAAAACGCAAGGAGATCTTGGGGTTGGTGGTGCTGCCGAAGCCGGTGTAATCGTCGCGTCGCGCCGCCACCGTTGCTTCCAATTGCTTGGTGATAGGCACCAACACTTCGGCAAAAACGGCCTTGATATCGCGCTTGACGACGTCCAGCGTGTTGATGCTGTCAAACGGTGCATTGAAGATCCGTGCCTGCGTGGCCAGATCGGTCGCGTTGCCATTGAAGCGGTACTCTTCGGTACGCAGATCGATACCAACCGCCGCCATCACGTCGCCGGCTGGCAACTTGAACAGCGGGCCACTGGCAGTTGCATCGGCCTGCTGCAGCGTGAACTTGCCACCGTACAGCGTCACGCCGTTGGCTGACGTGGCTGCCAATGCAGCCAGAGCCGCCGGCGTTTGGGACTGGCCTGGAAGCACGAAGGGATTGAGCAGACCACTGTTGATGGTGGCGGCGAACTCCTTGCCGTAGAAGTAACCATTCCCGAGGACGGAGGTAGCGGAACTGGTCGCTTTGGAAATACCGGCACGGTAATCCCAGCCCGCGAACCACGGCAGAGGACCTTCGGCGCCGAGCAGAAGACGTGCGGTTTCGCTGCTGGTGTCTAGCTCGCGCGAGCCGCAGGGCAGACAGCGCCAGCGGAAAGCCAGTGGCTGACCACGATTGGCTTCCAGCGTCGGAAACACAGCAACCAGCTGATTGAACACCGAGTTGTATGACGACCCCGTGCTCGGGTAGGCCAGGTTGCTGAACATGCTCGTGGCTGAAGCACTGCTGGAAATCTGGTTGGCCGAAAAGGTCTTTGCCGACTCCACCTTGGCACCGGTGAATTCTGCGTACAGTTGATTTTCTCCAATCATCACCGCACCGCGCGCCACCAGGTTCGTGTTACTGACCGGCTGCTGCAACACAGCCGCACGACCCGTATCCCAGGCGCAAGCCCATTTGGCATTCGGTACCGCCCACAATACCGAGTCATAGGCAGCTTGCCCGTCAACCGAGTTACAGCCCGCGCCGCCTGGCAGATTCAGCACATTGATACCGCCCGACATGGCGGTGGTCGTACCCGGCTGAATCGGGCCAACGCCGCTCTTGTTGCTGAGGGCCGTCCACAAACTGCTGAGCGGGAAAATCGTGGCGAACGGAGTACCGCGTGTATCGACTGACAGGCCGCGATTAGGTTGGAAGGTGTTGACAAAGTCGCGCTGGTCGCCGCGCAGCGCCTGATTTTCAGTGCGCCCCAATGAGAACAGCACGTTGTACTTGTCCTTTTCAAGATTGCCGGCACCGCCCGTCAGGTTGACGCGGCCAATGTTGCCACCCCCCTGTTGCGTGACGTCCTTGAACGCCTGCACTTCCATGCCCTGGTAATCCTTCTTCAGGATGAAATTGATGACGCCGCCAATGGCGTCCGTACCGTAGATGGCGGACGCGCCGTCTTTCAGGATTTCGATGCGCTGGATGGCGGCCATCGGGATCGAACTCAAATCGACCACGCCGCCATTAAGACCATGGGCAGCGACGCGCCGACCATTGAGCAACACCAGCGTGCTGGCAGCACCCTGACCGCGCAAATTCGCCGATGAAGCACCGTTGTTACCGCGCTGGGCGCCAGCCACTACGTCAGCATTGCTGGCCAGATTGTCCAGCCCACTGCCGTTACCGCTGAGCGTGCTGATCAACTGCTCCGCGGTCGTGATGCCTTGACGTTTCAGGTCCTCACCCGTGATGATCTGCACCGGCAGCGAGCCTTCGGACGCAATGCGCTTGATGCTACTGCCGGTGATTTCCACGCGCTGCAGCGAGACTTCGGAGGTTTGCGCAGCGGCGCAGCTTGCCAGACCAGCCAAGGCCAGACATTGCGTAATTTTCTTCAATTTCACTTTGGATGCTCCATTCGAGGGTAGGGGGTTACTTTACACAATCTTGCCTACGCTTCACATAGGGGAATCACGGATGCTACTCGATGCGAAGATAGTCGCGCCGGACCACCACCCTGTCACCAAAATCAAAATGCCACCATTCGGTCGAAATGCCCGAAAAGCCGGCGCCGAGCATCGCCTCACGCAAAATCTGCCGGTTGTCGATCTGTGTTTGGCTAAGCCGGCCCTGGGCCAGATGCCTTTGCTCGTATTTCGGGTGCGACAAGTCGGACAGGTCGTCAAATCCTGTGCCCATGTCGAGTTCCATCCCTGCGCTGTCGACCAGCGTCACATCGACCGCCATGCCAAAGGAATGGATAGACCCCTTGGCCGGATCCGCCAGATATTGCTGCAAGGGCGTCCCAACCAGCCATTGCCACAGCGTCTCCTGCACCCGATGCGGTCGCAAGGCGTCGAGCAACAACAGTCGACAACCTCCATGTTGTCGCTTCAACCAGGCAACCGCCACCTCCATTCCCGCCGCCGCCTGCCGGTGCAGCCAGGCGCAGTCAAGTTGACCGTACAGATCTCGGCCGACAAAATTGTTGGTGCCGGCATAGCGCAGATCTACACTGATCCCCTCTATCGTGGCGAGTGACCGAAAATCGGGGTGGCCCGCCATCAATTCACAAAGCATGGGCGTCCCATAAGCAAGACATGATGAAACAAAAATTCTTCTGGCTCCCGTTGCTTCTACTGGCCGCCGGTGCCAGCTACGCTCAAGGTATTTTGCCGGAAAGCGTCGGCGTCGCCCTGCGCACCGCAGGTCTGGCAGAAACATCGATCAGCGCGTTGGTGTTGCCGATTCAGGGTGGCGCGCCACGCCTGGCCGTTCTGGAAGAGCGTGCCATGGCCCCGGCCTCGACCATGAAGCTGGCGACCACTCTGGTGGCGCTGGAAGAACTCGGCCCGACCTTTCGCTGGCGTACCGAGTTGCTCAGCCAGGGCCGCATTGATGCCGCGACCCTGCGCGGCACGCTGTACCTGCGCGGTGGTGGTGAGCCTAATCTCAACTGGGACGGCCTGCGTGCCATGTTCCGTTCCCTGCGCGGCCAGGGCGTAGCGCAGTTGGAAGCAGACCTCGTCTTGGACCGGAGTTTTTTCCAGCCGATGCGCCCCGACATCGGGGTGCCTGACTTTGATGAATCGCCCAAGGCCTACTACAACGTCATCCCGGATGCACTGGTGCTCAACGGCAACGTGATCGAGTTCAGCCTCGAATCGAACGACCAGAAGACCTCGGTTCGCACCCAGCCACCGCTGGCGGGTGTTCTCATCGATACCGATCTTTCGCTGAAGGACATGCCCTGCGACGCCTGGGACGACGACTGGGACGCGCCGCTGGTAAAGTCATCCAGCGATGACACCGTCACTGTGGTGCTGCGCGGCGTCTTTCCCCGCAACTGCAAAACGAAAACCAGGCTCAGTCTGCTCGATCGAAACCTCTATATCGAGCGCTTCCTGCAGGCCTACTGGCAGGAACTGGGCGGCACATGGAAGGGTCGTGTCAAGGACGGCCTGACGCCGCCGGACGCACAACCGCTGGTGGATCGCAACTCCGACACGCTGGCTGATCTGGTGAAGCCGATCAACAAGGCGTCCGACAACCTGATGGCCCGCACGCTCTACCTGACCCTGGGCACCCAACTGCCCAAAGAGGGACGCCAGGACAACACCTTTCTCAACGCCGATAGCACGATTCGCCACTGGTTCAACAAGAACGGCATCGCCACGGATGGTCTGGTGATGGAAAACGGCTCCGGCCTGTCACGGCTGGAGCGCATCAGCGCCCGCCAACTGGCCAGCTTGCTGAAACTCGGAGCGCGCAGCAACTGGTTTGCAGAATTTGCCAGCAGTTTCCCCATCGTTGCCATCGACGGCGCCATGCGCAAGCGCCTGCGTGAATCGCCGGCGGCTGGTCGCGCCAGAATCAAGACTGGCACGCTGAGGGACGCGGTGGCGGTCGCCGGCTACGTGCGCGACGTTCGCCATCAGGACTGGGTTGTGGTCGCTTTCATCAACGACCCCGAGGCCAGAAAAGGACGGCCAGCGCTGGACACCCTGATCGACTGGGTGGCAGGCGGCAGCTAAGCCCCGGTCAGGTGCGCAGGTGGCAGGCCACCCAATGGCCGTCACTGCCCTGCTTGAGCGTTGGCGACTCTATGCTGCACTCCTTGCGGGCCAGCGGGCAACGCGTGTGAAAGTGGCAACCGGGTGGCGGCTTGATCGGACTCGGAACGTCGCCCTGCAACATGATGCGCTTGCGCTTTAACTGGGGATCGGGCACCGGCATCGCCGACAGCAAGGCTTCGGTATAGGGATGCAAGGGAGTGGTGTAGAGATCGCGCGCCGAAGCAATTTCCACAATGCGACCCAGGTACATCACAGCCACGCGGTCGCTGATGTGTTCCACCACCGACAGATCGTGGGCAATGAACAAATAGGTCAGGTTGAACTTGTCTTGCAGGTCTTCGAGCAGGTTGATGACCTGCGCCTGGATCGACACATCCAGCGCTGACACCGCTTCGTCGCACACCACCAGCTTCGGACTCACGGCAAGAGCACGCGCAATGCCGATGCGCTGGCGCTGGCCGCCCGAGAACTCATGCGGATAACGCCGCATCTGGTCCGCGCTGAGACCCACCGTCTCAAGCAACTCGACGATCCGGTCCTGATACTCACGGTCTGTTTTTGTCAGCTTGTGGATGATCAGTGCCTCACCCACAATGGCGCCCACCGTCATGCGCGGGTTGAGCGAGGCATAAGGGTCCTGAAAAATGATCTGCATGTCGTGCGCCATGCCGCGCAACTCGGTCTTGCCCATGGCAGTGACATTCTTGCCTTCGAACCAGACCTCGCCCGAAGTCGGTTCGATCAAGCGAAGAATGCAACGCCCGGTGGTGCTCTTGCCGCAACCCGACTCGCCCACGACACCCAGTGTCTGACCCGCGTCGAGCTCGAAGCTGACACCGTCCACCGCGTGCACCTTGTCAACCACACGCCCGAGCACACCGCCCGTGATTGGAAAGTGCTTGACCAGCTTGTTGACCTTCAGCAGGGGTTCAGTCATGGCGCGCCCGTGTCAAGAATGCAGGCCACCTTGTGCCCCGGTGCCACCTGGCGCAAGGCCGGCGTTTCCAGCGTGCAGGCCGGTGTGACGAATTTGCAGCGTGGCGCAAAGCGGCAGCCCTCGGGCGGTGCGATGAGCTTGGGCACCGTACCAGAGATAGTCTCAAGCCGGACCTTCTTTGTCAGTGCACTGTCGATGCGCGGAATGGAGCGGATCAAGCCCTGGGTATACGGGTGGCGCGGATGTGCAAACAATTCACTGACCACCGCCTCTTCGACCACCTTGCCCGCGTACATCACGACCACCCGCTGCGCCACCTCGGCCACCACACCCATGGCGTGGGTAATCAGCAAAATGGCCATTCCCAGCTCTGCCTTGAGTTCAGCGAGCAGGTCCAGAATCTGTGCCTGGATGGTGACGTCCAGCGCTGTGGTCGGCTCGTCAGCGATCAGCAACTGCGGCTTGCACGAGAGCGCCATCGCAATCATGACCCGCTGACGCATGCCGCCCGAGAACTGGTGCGGATAGTCGTGGACGCGCCGCTCCGGTGTCGGAATGCGCACCAGCTTGAGCATCTCCACGGCACGCTCTAATGCCTGCTTGCGGTCCAGTCCTTCATGCAAGCGCAGGCCCTCGGCGATCTGCTCGCCCACCGTATAGACCGGATTCAGCGAGGTCATCGGCTCCTGGAAGACGATGGCAATCTCTTTCATCCGGATTTGCTGCATGGCAGCTTCCTGCATCGGCACGATGTCGCGCCCCTGCCAGAGGATCTGCCCGGCCACAATGCGGCCCGGCGGCATGGGCAGCAGTTTCAGCACAGACATCGCTGTGACCGACTTGCCGCAACCCGACTCGCCCACCACGCACACTGTCTCGCCGCGGTCAATGCCGATATCGACACCGTCGACCGCATGCAGCCAACCATCATCGGTCTTGAAGTGGGTCTTCAGGCCTCGAATATCGAGCAGGCGTTGCGTCACGTTCACATCACCTTGCGTGGATCAAGCGCATCACGCAAACCGTCACCAATGAAATTGATGGTCAGCACCGTCAGGAAAATCGCAATGCCAGGAAACATGGCCCAGTGCGGAGCCACGTCCATGTAGTCCTTGGCATCAAACAGGATGCGGCCCCAGGTCGGGATGTCAGGCGGAAAACCGAGACCAAGAAACGACAGCGTGGACTCGGCAATGATGGCCGCCGCCACGTCAATGGTGCCAGCCACGATCACCGGACCCAGGGTGTTGGGCAGGATGTGCCGCACCACCTGGCGCAGTGTGGACGCCCCCAGCGCCCGCGCCGCCTCCACGTACTCCTTCTCACGCAGCGAGAAGAACTGGGCGCGCACCAGTCGTGCCACCGGCATCCAGCGAAAGCCACCGATCACCAGCACGATCAGGAGGAAGACCCCGACCTCCGGGCCGAACAGGACCTTCAGACCTTCCCGAAACAGATAGATCAGCAGCAGCAGCAGCGGCAACTGCGGCAGCGAGAGAAAGAGATCGGTCAGCCACATCAGCGCCGCATCGACCGAGCCGCGCGAGATACCGGCAATAGCACCTATGGTCACGCCCACCAGCAGCGCCATGCCCATCGCTGCCAGCCCCACCGCCAGAGAGATGCGCCCACCGTACAGAATCCGCGCCAGCAGATCCTGACCCAGGTCGTCGGTACCCAAGGGGTGCGCATAGGACGGTGGCTTCAGGCGCGCCGTGAAATCGATGTCATTGATCGCCACCTTCCAGACCATCGGGCCCACGAAGACAAGCAACACCATCGTCAGCAGCAGTATCAGACTCAGCAGCGCCATCTTGTGCCGACCAAAGCGCCGCCAGGCCTCACGCGCCAGCGAGACCTGAGGACGGGGAGCCGCCGGACTAGCGGTAACTGATGCGGGGGTCAAGCCAGCCATAAAGCAAGTCGGCAATCAGGTTGAAAAAAATCACGAGACAGGCAAAGACAAAGGTCACCGCCATGATGACCGGCGTGTCGTTGCGCAGGATGGCATCGATCAGCAGCGAGCCGATGCCCGGAATGCGGAAAATCTGCTCGGTGACAATGGCACCGCCAAAGACCGCCGGCATCTGCATGGCCACCAGCGTCACCACCGGAATCAGCGCATTGCGCACCACGTGCTTCATCACCACCACACGTTCCTTGAGCCCCTTGCTGCGCGCGGTTGTCACGTAGTCAAGGCGGATCACGTCGAGCATGGCCGAGCGCACATAGCGCGTCCAGCTCGCGGCCTGAAACAGGCCCAGCACCAGCACCGGCATGATGGACTGGCGCAGTTGTTCCCACCACCACTGCCAGCCGGTGGCCGAGATGTCGGAGCTATAGACAAAGGGCAGCCATCCGAGCGTGATCGAAAACAGATAGATCAGCAGCAAGCCGGTAAAAAACGTTGGCAGCGAGAAGCCGATAAAGGCCAGCGTGCTGGCGATGCGGTCAAACCAGGAGTAGGGCTTCGCTGCCGAGTAGATCCCCACCGGTAGCGCGATCAGCAAGGCCAGAATCTGCGAGGCACCGATCACCGCCAGCGTGACGGGGACACGTTGCAGAATCAGTTTGTCGACATCGACCCGGCTGATGAAGGAAAAGCCCCAGTCGCCCTGCACCATTGCACTCAGCCAGCGAAAGTAGCGCTGCCAGATCGGGTCGTCCAGACCGAACTTGGCTCGCAGCAGCAGGCGCACTTCAGCCGGCACGTTCGGGTTGGTCGCCAGTTCCTCAAACGGATCGCCCGGCGCCAGCGCCAGCACGGTGAACAGCACGACGCTGATACCAAGCAAGCTGGGCAGGGCAATCAGCAGCCGCCGAAAAATGTAAGAACCCACGGCTGCGCGTTCTGCTTAAGCGATCAGGTTTCCCGGTACCAGTTCTGCAGCGTCGAGAAGTCCAGGTCCCAGCCGGACAGCGTGGACACCAGCTTCAGGTTGGCGCCGCGTGCACGTGGCCGCGTGATCAGCGGAATCACGGCGTTGTCCTTGATCACCATGTCGTTCAGGCGAATGAACAGAGCCGCCCGCTTGACCGGGTCGAGTTCCTGTTCGCCAGCGCGGTAGGTCTTGTCGTATTCCTCGCTGCGGTAACGGCAAATGTTGCGACCCAGCCATTTGTTGGCCTTGCTCGATACCTCCCACGAGGTGTACTGGTCCATGAATCGTTCCGCATCGGGCTGCGTCATGGTGGTGGTGTACATCTGCATGTCGCACCAAAACTTGCCGTAGGTATCCGGGTTCGCCACATCCGACGAGAAGAAGACGGCACCGGTAACGGATTTGAGCTCCAGCTCTATACCTGCCTTCTGGCAAGCCTGCTTGATTACGGCCTGTTCTTTTTGGCGGATCGAATTGACGGAGGTCTGGAAGACGAACTTCATCTTCTTGCCGCCCTTCTCGCGCACGCCATCGCTGCCACGTTTCCAGCCAGCACCGTCCAGAATCTGGTTCGCCTTGTCGATATTGAATTCCCACTTTGTGTTCGGTGAGCGAAAACGCGGCGGGTTGTTCATGAAATTGCTGGTCGCCACACCGGTGCGGCCATAGATGAATTCCTGAATGCCCTTGCGGTCCGCCAGCAGTGACATGGCCTCGCGCACCGCCGGTTCGCTGAAAGCAAAATGCTTCGACTTGATACTGCCGCGCTCGCCGTCCACCTCATTGAACGGGTCGGTCGGATTGAGCTGGATGAATTCGATGTCGCCGCTCTCAATCACGTGCACCTTGCCCTTGCCGCCGGCTTCCATGCGCTTCATGACTTCGTCTTCGACCTGCAGGTTCCATGCGTAGTCGTACTCGCCTGTTTGCAAAACCGCACGTGCAGCGGAAGTGGCGTCGCCGCCGCCTTTCATCTCGATGCTGTCGAAGTAGGGGCGATTCGGCATGTGATAGTTCATGTTGATCTCGCCGCGCACCACGTCGCCCGGTTTGAACTCGACAAACTTGTAGGGTCCTGTGCCAACCGGCTTGAGGTTGGCCGGGGCCTCGCGCGACTTGGCACCGCTGTAGGCAGCGAACAAATGTTTCGGAATGATCATGCCCTCGGCCGCAACGAAAGCAGACGCCCAGAATGGCGTCGGCTTGGCGAACGTCACCTTGACCGTGTGTGAATCGATCTTGTCAACCTTGACGTCCTTGTAAACACCGGCCGTGATAGCAGCCGTTGCCGGATCGCGCGCATATTCCCAGGTGAAGACGCAGTCGTCCGCAGTGAAGGGCTTGCCGTCGTGCCAATTGACGCCCTTCTTGAGCTTCCAGGTCACCGACTTGCCATCGGCTGACAGGCCACCGTTATCGCGGGTCGGGATCTCGGCTGCGAGAATCGGTATCAGATTGCCTTCGTTGTCCCAGACGGCCAGTGGCTCGTAGAAGATACGAGAGCCTTCCTGATCCTTGGTGCCAGACGCAAAATGCGGCTGCAGCAGGGTGGCGCCTTGCCACCACAGTGCTTTGAGCGCACCGCCGCCACCGCGCTTGGTTGGTTTGTAGGTCGAGGCAGACTGTGCCTGCGCAATGCCCGAGTGCATCAACAACATGGATGCCATCGGCGCCGTCAGACCGAGCGCAACCAGTTGCCCGATAAATTGCCGCCGCGGCAACTTGCCGACGCGTACCTCTTCAATCAAATCACGTATCTCGCGCTCTTGCATGACGATTCTCCTGGTATTTGCTAAGACAGTTTGGCCGGCAATAATATCTGAAGACAAGTACTTTGGGAGATCAAAACCACAAAGGCGCCAGTTTTCTTCCGCTTGTCAGTGAACCTGATCCTTGTAATTGCACCTGACTTTTGTCATTACACCTGCTTTTTGTCATTGCGGACCTGATCCGCAATCCAGGCGCCACGTCGTACTGGATGCCGGATGTTGAAACCCCGGACATGATCCGGGGCCGGCATGACAACGATATGAGTCTGTATGTCGGCGATTCCGTCTCCCTCAAGCATGAAAAAACAGGTAGGCGACAAAGATGGCGGCCACTACACCAGCCAGATCAGCCAGCAGCCCCATCGGAATCGAATAACGTGTCTTGCGGATGCCAACCGATCCGAAATACAGGGCGACAATGTAGAAGGTGGTATCGGCGGAGCCCTGAAAAATGCAGGCGAGGCGACCGACAAATGAATCGGGGCCGTAGGTCTTCATGGCGTCCACCATCATGGCGCGCGAACCACTGCCACTCAGAGGCTTCATCAGCGCAGTAGGCAAGGCAGGAACAAAGTCGGTATTGACTCCGAGTTGCGTGAAGACCCAGCCAAAGGCGGAGACGATCATGTTCATAACGCCTGAATTTCGCATGACACCAATCGCCACCAGCATCCCCACCAGATAGGGAATGATGGTCAGCGAGGTCTGAATGCCGCCCTTGGCGCCTTCGATGAAGGCCTCGTAAACGTTGACGCGCCGGCGCATGGCGCCCACCATGAAAGCCACGATGATGGAGAACAGCAGGATATTGCTGCTGAGCTTGGAAAACACCTCGATTTCGGAACGGGTCATGTGCTGGCTCAGGGTCCAGACCAGCGCGATGATGAAAGCGCTGATGCCGCCCAGCCAGCCCAGCACCACGGGCTGCAGCAGATTGATGCGCTGGCGAATAGCCACGCCGATCAGACCCACCACGGTCGCCACATAGGTGGCAATCATGCAGGGGATGAAAATATCGGAAGGGTCTTTCGCTCCCAGCACGGCGCGCTGCGCCATGATGGCCAGCGGTATCAGGGTCAGCCCCGAGGTGTGCAGGACCAGAAACATGATCTGCGCATCAGTGGCCTCATCCGGATTCGGGTTGAGCGTCTGCAGACTTTCCATCGCCTTCAAACCAAAGGGCGTAGCGGCGTTATCCAGACCCAGCAGATTGGCCGAAAAATTCATCACCATGTGTCCGTTGGCCGGATGGTTCTTCGGCACGCCGGGAAAGATGCGCTCAAAGAACGGCGCGATGATCCTGGCAATGAAGTCAATCGCGCCGGCTTTCTCACCGATCTTCATGATGCCCAGCCAGAGCGTCATGACGCCGGCCAGCGGCAACGCGATTTCCATCACCGCCACCTTGGCCGAATCGAAAGTGCCATCGACAACCCGCTTGAAGACCTCCACATCACCCAGAAAAAGCCACTGCCCGAGCGCGGCAACAAAGCCAATCAGAAAGAAACCGGTCCAGATGTAGTTGAGTACCATAGCAAATCATTGAGCGCAGAATTTCACGGGTTGAAGCTTTGTAACATGAATCGAAGACGACCCATGGCAAAATTGCCGCACCATGTCCATATTTGAAATTGAAGGCGGGGTGCCTCTGCGCGGCACCGTTCGCGCGTCGGGCAACAAGAATGCCATTCTGCCCATGATTGCCGCCTGCATCCTGACCGATCAGGAAGTGATTCTGGACAACGTGCCCGACATCGTCGACGTGCGTCACATGCTCGAAGTCATTACGGAACTCGGCGGCAAGGTCCAGCGCAGCGGCGAGCGCGTCAGCATTCATGTGGCGCAACTCAAGACCAGCGAGATCGGGCGCGAGCTCTGCAACAAGGTGCGCACGTCGATTCTGTGCGTGGCGCCTTTGTTGCACCGCTGCGGCAAAGCACGATTGTTTCCGCCCGGCGGCGACGTGATTGGCCGGCGCCGGCTCGACACCCATTTCTACGGTCTGCAAAAGCTCGGCGCCAGCATGACGCTGGACGATGCCTATGACTTCTGGTTGCCACACCACTTTGCGGGCGCCGAGATGTTCTTCGACGAACCCTCGGTGACCGGCACCGAACACATCCTGATGGCCGCCGTGGTCAGCGCCGGCCAAACCCTGATCCGCAACGCCGCCAGCGAACCGCACGTGCAGGATCTGGCGAACATGCTCAACGCCATGGGCGCAAAAATCAGCGGTATCGGCACCAATCAGCTCAGCATTGAAGGTGTCCCGTCGCTCACGGGCACCACGCACCAGGTTTGCCACGATCACATCGAGGCGGCGTCCTATCTGGCGCTGGCCGCAGCCACCGGCGGCGAGATCAGGGTGGAAGGAACCGACCTGCACTCCTACTGGATGTGCCGACGCGTCTTCGCCACGCTGGGCGTGAAGATCGAGCTCTACAAGGACCACATCTTTCTGCCGGGCCAGCAGGAGATGCGCATCACGCCCGACTACGATGGTTCGATGCCGGTGATTGACGACGGCCCCTGGCCGCAGTTCGCCACAGACCAGATGAGTTGCATGATCACGCTGGCAACCCAGGTCGAAGGCAATGTGCTGTTTTTCGAAAAGATGTTCGAGTCGCGCCTGTACTTCGTGGACCGGTTGATCGCCATGGGCGCGCGCGCTGTGGTTTGCGACCCGCACCGGGTTGTCATCAGCGGCCGCGCCAAACTGCGCGCCACCACCTTGAGTTCACCCGACATCCGCGCCGGCATGGCTTTGCTGGGCGCGGCACTGTGCGCCACTGGCAAGTCCACGGTGCAAAACGCCAACATGATCGAGCGCGGTTATGAGCGCGTTGAAGAAAAACTGCTCGGCCTGGGCGCGCGGATCACGCGGCGGATGTAAGGCGGCGGAACCGGTGACATCATTCGTCTTGTGGTGGCGCGCCAGATCGGACGCTAAGTGGTGAATACATGAACAAGATACCGGATGTCTACCCGACGGTCGTGCACATGCTTGCTGCAGCGGTTGCGCAGGCACCTGACCATGAGGCCGTTGTCTGTCAGGATGAACGGCTGAGCTATGGGCAGTACTTTCGCTGTATTGCCTGGTTCTCCCACGAACTGGCCGGTCTGGGTTCCCGCGGCAAGCGCGTCGGAATCTTGTTGGGCAATTCGCTCGACATCTGCGTGGCGATGTTCGCGGTGCATGCGGCGAGTGCCCAGGTCGTGCCCTGCAACCCGATGTGCACCGAACGCGAGTTGCGCACCATTTTCGAAGATGCCGATCTGCACGCCATCATCTATGCGGATGAAAAGCATGATGTGGTGTCGCTTCTTGCTGATGAGTTCGCGATACCAAACCGTATTCGCGTCTGTACCGCCGGCAGGCGGCTGATCGCTTGGCGCGAGGCTGCGGACAGGGAGCTGCCGCAGCCGATGCCCTCCCCTGCGGATCTGGCCACGCTCCAGTACACCGGAGGAACGACGGGGCGTCCGAAGGGTGTGAACCTGACCCATTATTCAGTTGCCACGAACATCAGCCAGCGCGAAGCACTCGTTCCTACCCGCACCGACTGCGAGCGCCTGCTTTGCGTGATGCCCCTGTTCCATGTTTATGCCACAGCGATGTGCCTGCACAACATGGTCTATGCGCGGGGCACCATGATTGTGCTGCCACGCTATTCGCCGGAAGCTGTCTTTGAGCTTCTGGCGAGCGAACGCATCACCATCTTCGCCGGAAGTCCCACGCTGTTCGTCGGACTGATGAGCCAGGTGCAATTCGCTCGAACCGATTTCTCTCGCCTCCATCTCTCGTACTCCGGTTCTGCAGCGTTGCCGGAAGAACTGCTCAGACGCTGGGAAGCGGCTACCGGTGCGCCGGTGATAGAAGGCTACGGCCAGTCGGAGGCCGGGCCCGTCGTCTCGTTCAATCCCCAAAACGGGATCAGAAAACCCGGTTCCGTTGGGGTGCCGGTGCCAGACACGCTGGTAGAAATCGTTGATACGGACGAGGGAACGAAAGTTCTCGCTGTTGGGGAGAAGGGCGAAATTCGTGTGCGCGGACCGCAGGTCATGACCAGCTACCGCAATCTCTCCGATGAAACAGCAAGCACCCTGCGCGAGGGCTGGCTCTATACCGGGGACATCGGCGAGTTTGACAGCGACGGTTACCTCTACATTCGGGACCGCAAGAAGGAGATGGCCAAGGTTTCCGGCTTTAACGTCTTCCCGCGTGAAGTTGAGGAAGTGCTGTATCTGCACCCGGGAGTGCAGGAGGCCGCAGTCGTGGCAATGCCGGACAGCTATCGTGGGGAAGTCGTGCGAGCTTTGGTCGTGCCGCGTACCGGTGACGTCACCGTCGCGCAACTCACCGAACACTGTCGGGCCAACTTGGCAAAGTACAAGGTGCCAGCGAGCGTGGATCTGGTGTCAGAATTGCCGAAATCCGGTGTCGGAAAAATCGACAAGAACCGCATACGCGCCGAGTTAGCCGGACGACTGCCCGGGTGAGCCCGGCTGGATTCACAGGGCTTTAGAAGCGCTCGAGTTCAGGGAAGCTGAGCTTGCCACCACGCACCAGCATCTTGCCGTACTCGGCGCAGCGCTGCGGCGTCGGTATCACCTTGCCAGGGTTGAGCAAGCCCTTGCCATCGAAGGCACGTTTAACGCCAAACATCTGCTCGTTTTCTTCGCCTGAAAACTGCACGCACATGGAGTTGAGTTTTTCAATGCCAACACCGTGCTCGCCGGTCACGGTGCCACCCATGGCAACGCTGGTTTCCAGAATATCGGCACCGAACAGCTCACAGCGGTGCAGCTGATCGGCGTCACTGGCATCAAACAGGATCAGCGGATGCAGGTTGCCGTCGCCAGCGTGAAAGACATTGGCACAACGCAGGCCGTACTTCTTTTCCATCTGCTGGATCGCCAGCAGCATGTCGGCCAGGCGTTTGCGCGGAATGGTGGAGTCCATGCACATGTAGTCCGGGCTGATGCGTCCGCTGGCCGGGAACGCATTCTTGCGCCCGCTCCAGAATTTGAGCCGCTCCGCTTCATCGCGACTGACGGCGATGGCGGTAGCGCCGTGCTGGCGCAACACCGCACTCATACGCCCGATTTCTTCTTCAACTTCTTCTGGTGTGCCGTCGCTTTCGCACAGCAAGATCGCTTCAGCGCTCAGGTCGTAGCCGGCATGCACGTAGTCTTCCACCGCCGCCGTCATCGGCTTGTCCATCATCTCCAGACCGGCCGGGATGATGCCGGCTGCAATCACCGCCGCTACCGCATCGCCCGCCTTGCGGATATCGTCAAAACTCGCCATGATGCAGCGCGCCAGTTGCGGTTTCGGTACCAGCTTGACCGTGATCTCGGTCGCCACCGCCAGCATGCCTTCGGAGCCGATCACCACGCTCAGCAAGTCGTACCCGGCGGCGTCCAGCGCGTCGGCGCCAAACTCCACCGCTTCGCCTTGCATGGTGAAGCCCCGCACCTTCACGATGTTGTGCAGAGTCAAGCCGTATTTCAGACAATGCACGCCACCAGCATTTTCTGCCACATTGCCGCCAATGGTGCAGGCGATCTGACTGGACGGGTCTGGCGCGTAGTACAAGCCATGCGGCGCTGCGGCCTCGCTGATGGCCAGGTTGCGCACACCACACTGCACTACGGCCGTGCGGCTGACCGCATCAACGCACAGGATTTTGTTGAACTTGGCCAGTGACAGCGTGACCCCCATGCGGTGCGGCATGGCGCCACCCGACAGCCCGGTGCCGGCCCCGCGCGCGACCACCGGCACATCCTGCGCATGGCAACGGCGCAGCACAGCCTGCACCTGCTCCTGGGTTTCCGGCAAGACCACCACCAGCGGGCGCTGGCGGTAAGCGCTCAGGCCGTCGCATTCATAGGGCGTGGTGTCCTCGCTTTGCCAAAGCAGGGCGTGCGCCGGCAACAAGGCCGACAGTGCCTTGACAACCTCGGCCTGACGCTGGGCGCGCTGCGTCAAATCCTGTGGCGCAGCAGAGTTCGGTAGGTTCATAAGCCCCGAATATAGGGGCAAATGAGGGTCGATGCACAACGGTTTTCAGCCTGGCTGGCTAAAATCGCGCCCTCAACGCACCCGGAGACTTCATGGCGCCCACAGCCAACAGCGCATTGCGCCGCCTCTGGCTGAAATGGCGGCCACCCTGGCTGGCCCTGCCAGCCGGGGACCTGCTGCGCGACGCCACTTACCGGCGCCTGTGGACCTCGATTCTGATCAGTTCCTTTGGCGGCCAGATCACCATGCTGGCGCTGCCGCTGACAGCGGCCGTCTTGCTGCACGCCACACCCTCCCAGATGGGCATCCTGACCGCCATGGAACTGGCGCCCTTCGTGCTGCTGTCGCTGCCCGCCGGCGTCTGGCTGGACCGGGTGCGCAAGTTGCCGGTCTATGTCATCGGTGAAGGTCTGATCGCCCTGATTCTGGCCAGCGTGCCGCTGGTCTGGTATCTGGGCTGGCTCAGCATGCCCTTTATGTACGGCGTGGCCTTTGCCATCGGCTGCGTCTTTGTGACTGCCGGCACTGCCGCCCAAATTGTCTTGACGCAGGTGGTGCCGCGTGAGCGGCTGGTGGAGGCGCACGCCAAGAATGCGCTGGCGTCTTCCGGTGCCGAGGTGGCTGGCCCGGGCGTCGCCGGTGCGTTGATCAAGCTCGTGGGGGCGCCGCTGGCCCTGCTGGCCGACGCCGTGCTGCTGCTGGGCAGCGTCTGGATTCTGCGTGGTTTGAATGTTCATGAAAACCGGGTTTCCACCGGCACAACCCACTTCTGGCGCGATTTGAAGGAAGGCATGCGTTTTGTCGTCAGTCAGCGCCTGCTGGTTTCGCTGGCGACGGCCGTCGGCGTGTGGCAGATGTGCCACCAATGTGCCATGGTGGTACAAATTCTGATCGCCACCCGGACCCTGGGTCTGAACGAGCATCAGGTGGGCCTGTGCTACATGGGTCTGGGTCTGGGTACGATCGTGGCCAGCACCCTGGGCAACCGGATTTCGCGCCACGTCGGGCCGGGGCCCTGCCTGATTCTTGGTTTTGCGGTCTGCGGCATCGGCTGGCTACAACTGGCGCTGGCGCCGGTGGGGGTCTGGGGTATCACTTCATTCGTGCTCATGCTTCTGTGTTTCAGCTCTGGCGCCGTGCTCATCTTCATCAACTTTCTGGCCCTGCGCCAGGCCGTCACACCCGAGCCCCTGCTGGGGCGCATGACCAGCACCATGCGCTGGCTGATCCTGTTGCCAGCCGGTCCGGGCGCTCTGCTGGGCGGCTACCTGGGTGAGCATCTGGGGCTGCGCTATGCGCTGGCGCTCGGTGGTGTGGGTTCGCTTGCGCTGGCGCTGTGGGCCTGGCGGCATCCGGTGCTGCGCAACATTCGGACCTTGCCCTCGCCGCCCTGATCCCGGCAACTCGCGCGGCGAACTTGGCCCCGTCTCTCAAGCAGTCAAATAGCGCTGCTCCAGATGGCGCTTGAAATGAGCCGGATTGAGCGCTTCTCCGGTTGCGCGCTGCACCAGCTCACTCGTTTCCCATCGGCTCGCCTGACTCCAGATGTGGCTGGACAACCAGTCGAAGATCGGCTTCAGGTCGCCCGCAGCGAGGCTGGCGTCGAGCGCCGGGTGCAGGCGGCGAATCGTCGCGAAATACTGGGCTGCGTACATCGCGCCCAGGGTGTAACTGGGAAAGTAGCCAAAGCTGCCGCTGGTCCAGTGAATGTCCTGCAGGCAGCCCTGCGCAAAATTGCCCCGGGTATCAAGGCCAAGGTAGGCCATCATCTTTTCATCCCACAGCGCCGGGATATCGCGGGCTTCGATCTCGCCATTGATCAGGGCGCTTTCGATTTCATAGCGAAGAATGATGTGCGCCGGATAGGTCAACTCGTCGGCATCGACTCGGATGAAACCCGGCACCACCCGTGTGAACAAACGCGCCAGGTTCGCCGCTTCAAACGCCGGTTGGTCGCCCAGGTGCTTGGTCACCAACGCTGAGACGAGTTGCAGAAATGCCGGATTGCGGCCAAGCTGCATTTCAAACGACAGGCTCTGGCTTTCATGGATACCCATGGAGCGTGCCCGCCCCAGCGCCAGCGCAGCGGTGTCACGCGGCAGGCCCTGCTCATAGCGTGCATGGCCGGTTTCGTGGATGATGCCCATCATGCTGCGCATGAAGTCGTCCTCGGCATAACGCGTGGTAATGCGCACATCCTGCGCTACGCCACCGCAAAAGGGATGGGTTGAAATATCCAGACGGCCGGCAGAGAAATCAAATCCCAGAATCCCCATGATCTCCAGCCCCAGCGCGCGCTGACTCGCCAGCGGGAACGGCCCACGCGCCTGAACAAGGTCGTCGCCGTCCTGCTTTGCGCTGACCTTGCCAATCAGATCGGGCAGCCAGGTTTTGAGTTCGCCGAACAGGACATCAATGTCGGCACTGCGGGTCCCTGGCTCGTACTTGTCCATCAGCGCGTCATAGGGGCTGACACCGCGGACCTGCGAGAGCGTCTGTGCCTCTTCGCGCGAAAGTTTGACCACCTCGGAGAAATTTTCCAGAAAACCCTTCCAGTCATTCTCCTTGCGCTGCGTGCGCCAGGCGTGCTCGCAGCGCGAGCCTGCCAGGCTCTTGGCCTCGACCAATCGCTCCGGCAACAAATTGGCCTGTTCCCACTCGCGGTGCATCTCCCTCAGGTTGGCGCGTTGCATCGCATCGAGCGCTTCGCTCTGGGCTGCCTGCATGAGGGGGCGCAGGGACTTGTCAGTCAATGTTTGATGCATGAGCACATCGAGTTCTGCCAGGGCGGCGCCCCGCGCCGCGTTGCCACCGGGGGGCATCTTGGCGGCCTGGTCCCAACTGGCGATGGCCCCCAGATGCTGGTAGCGATAGAGGCGCGTGAAGGTAGCGGTCAAGGCCTGATAAGCAGGTAGATTCATAAGCAAGAATTGAATCCGGAAAATGAGCGTTCGCCCGGTGCGCGCATTGTCACACTTCGGTGGCCATGGCGTGCTCGCTACAATCCCGCCCATTCTTCACTCTGGTAGCCCCTGATGTCCGACCGCCTTGCTGTGCTGCCGCAGTATCTGCTTCCCAAGCAGGCCCTGACAGCCCTGGCCGGACGCATCGCTGGCGCCCAGGCGGGCCGCCTGACGACGCAGCTGATCAAGTGGTTTGTGCAGCGCTATCAGGTCAACATGAGCGAAGCAGCCGATTCCAACGTCGCCAGCTACGTCAGCTTCAACGATTTCTTCACGCGGGCCCTGAAAGACGGAGCGCGCCCACTTGCCAGCGCCGAGCTGATTTGCCCGGTCGATGGTGCCATCAGCCAGTTTGGCACCATCCGCGGCCAGCAGATATTCCAGGCCAAGGGTCACGACTATTCCAGCACGGCTCTGCTCGGTGGCGACGCGGCTCTGGCCGAGCGTTTTGACGACGGCAGCTTTGCCACCTTGTACCTGAGCCCCAAGGACTACCACCGCATTCACATGCCTTGCAGCGGGCGCTTGCAGCGCATGATTTATGTGCCGGGTGAGTTGTTCTCCGTCAACCCGACAACCGCGCGCGCTGTGCCGGGTCTGTTCGCGCGCAACGAGCGTGTGGTCTGTATTTTTGAATCTGCGAACGGTCCGTTTGCGCTGGTTCTGGTGGGCGCCACCATCGTCGGCAGCATGGCAACGGTCTGGCACGGCGTAGTGAATTCCAAGCGCAGCGGCGAATTGCAAGATTGGCGCTATGACGATCAAGCCGTGGACTTGCAGCAAGGCGCCGAGATGGGTCGCTTTTTACTGGGTTCGACCGTGGTGCTGCTGTTTCCCAAAGGCCCCCTGCAATTCAACCCGAACTGGGCACCCGGGCGGGCTATCCGCATGGGTGAGGTGATGGGGCGCAGGTCCTAGCGTTTTCCTGTTCAGATGATTCTTAAATCCGCATCCGAGGCTTGTGTAGGCTGAGGGAGATGCAGTGGGTGGCTCCGCGACTGTCCCCCGCCCTATGGGCTCCTCCTTTATGTCGCTGCACCACCCACCGCATCACCCTCAGCAACGAACAGCTGTGGTTTGGTACTCCGAATACCAAACCGGCGTGCAAGATCAGGTTGGTGTGGCACTCAGCGCAGCGGCATAAAGGAGGAGGCCGAAGGCCGGGGGACAGCCGCGGAGCTGAGTGCCACAGCGGCCTGATCCCCCCGACACGCTCGTGGAGTTTGAATCGTAGCTACTCTACTCGCAATGGCAGCGTACCGATCTGCCAAAATGCAATCATGAAGTACGAACACCTGCTGCTGTCGACCGATGAAACGATCACCACGATCACCCTGAATCGTCCGGAGAAGCGCAACGCGCTGGCCATGAACGCCATGCTGGAGTTGACGCAGGCACTGCAGGCCGTGGCACGAAGCGATGCACTGGGTGTGATATTGGCAGCCAATGGGCCCGTCTTCAGTGCCGGCCATAATTTTGGCGACATGGCCGGTGCCACGCTTGAGCAGGCGCGCGAGTTGTTTGCTGTTTGCACCACCATGATGGACGCCATTCAGGCCATGCCGCAACCAGTGATTGCCAGGGTGCATGCGCTGGCCACGGCGGCGGGCTGCCAGTTGGTGGCGAGTTGCGATCTGGCCATTGCTGCCGACACCGCCTCCTTTGCCATTCCCGGCGGCAAGGGTGGTCTGTTCTGCCACACGCCGCTGGTGGCGATCGCACGCAGCGTCGGGCGCAAACGGGCGCTGGAGATGGCGTTGACAGGCGACGCGATCGACGCCAGAACGGCGGCCGAGTGGGGGCTCATCAACCGCTGCGTCCCGGCCGACCAGTTGGACGCCGCCACACTGGATCTGATTGGTCGCGCCAGCCGCGGCAGTGCGCTGTCCAAGGCGCTGGGCAAGCAGGGTTTTTATCAGCAGGCCGGTTTGCCACAAGACGAGGCTTACCGTTTGGCAGTGGAATTGATGGCGTCATCCGCCATGACACCGGACGCCCAGGAAGGCATGCGCGCCTTCATCGAGAAACGCCACGCGACTTACACGCAGCGCCCTGACCCTACTTGAAAATCACGGTCTTGTGGCCGTTCAGCAGCACCCGGTGCTCGCTATGCCACTTGACCGCACGCGCCAGCACCTGGCTCTCGGTGTCACGTCCCAGCGTCGTCAGATCTTCCACCGTTTTGCCGTGGTCCACCCGCGCCACGTCCTGCTCGATGATCGGACCTTCATCCAACTCGGCAGTGACGTAGTGCGCGGTCGCACCAATCAGTTTCACGCCCCGCTCATGCGCCTGGTAATAAGGCTTGGCGCCCTTGAAACTGGGCAGGAACGAGTGATGGATATTGATGGCCGAGCCGGATAGTTTGCGGCACAGCTCGTCGCTCAGAACCTGCATGTAGCGCGCCAGCACCACCAGTTCCGCGCCCTCGTTCTGGATGATCTCAAACTGCTTGGCTTCCACTTGGGCTTTGCTGGCCGCGCTGACAGCAAAGTGGTGAAACGGCACGTTGTAGCTGGCCGCCAGTTGGTAGAACTCGCGGTGGTTCGAAATGATGGCGCGAATGTCCAGCGGCAGCAGTCCGCTTTTCCAGCGAAACAACAGATCGTTCAGGCAGTGCCCTTCCTTGCTCACCATGATGACGGTGCGCATCGGCTCCGCTCTGGCGTGCAGGCGCCAGTTCATCTGGTAGGGCTCGGCAAAAGTGGTGAGTTGCACCTTCAGTTCCTCATGGCTCAGCTGCGCGCAGGCGAACTGCACGCGCATGAAGAAAAGCCCGGTGCCCAGATCGTTGTACTGTGCCGCTTCTTCAATATTGCCGTCGCGCTCGGCCAGGAAACCCGAAACCGCATGGACCAATCCGATTCGATCTGGGCAGGACAGGGTCAAAACGTAAACCGGGTTCATGAGTTTCAATCAAGTGGATGGGCGCCGACTGGCACCAAACTTTGCGCAATAGTCAACAACAGGCGCTGCTTGCGCCGGCCAGATGGTGTCAAAATTTGCGGCGGTCTCCGGGTCCGATGGGTCAGCTTGTATTTCGGGTCGGATTAGAACCGCTTTGACTTTCAGGCCCGGTGCCAGATGCAAAGGCACACCGAGGCTACGGTCAACATGCCCTCCGCCAGCCAGCAGCACGACGGTCTTGCCGGGTTGCACCGCCTTGGCCAGCGTATCGGCCATCGCAATGTCACGGGCAATCTGGACCCGCGTCATGGGTGCAATCTGGCTCTCTGGCAGCATGTCGCAGTGCCCGGTGCGGATATTTTGCTGCTGGGCTTTGAGCGCCGGCCCTGCCAGCACAGCGTCAAGTTCCGTTCTGGCCATGGCTTGGCGCAGTTGGGCTGGCGGCAGATTGGCACCGATTACCGGCACACCGGCGCGCACTGCTGCCATCACCGCCGGCCCGTAGGCGCTCCAGGGCCATCCCTCGTTGTTCCATTGCAAGGCCTGAAGCACCGTGTCTTCACTAACATCGCGCGCCAAACCTGCTGTTGATTGCCCCTGGCTGGCCATCTCCAGTGCCAGTGCCGCCAGCGAATTCTTTGCGGCCAATGTTTCCACAACAATGCGATGAACCTGCTGGTGATCCGCTGCATCGTGTTGCTCGCCGAGCAGGATGATGTCGGCGGGTAACAATTCCTGCAGGCGCTTGGCCCGACTTGCGTCAGAGTAAGGGGGTACTACAGGGGTGAAGGCACAAGCCGCCAGACTGACAGCCAGGGCGACTGTCCAGAGTCGTCTGCCGCTCATCAAGAAACCTGCCGTCGGTGGATAGGCCGTCGCTCAGTGCACGACGACCGGATTTTGAGCCAGTTCAGCGTATTGCTCCAGCGTGTCTTCCACTTCTTCCTGGGTCGGCGTTTTTTGCTGCCAGGCAGAAATACGCTGCTGAAACAGTTCAGCCCAGGAGCCGTCCAGATAAACCTCCTTGCCCGCGCGCTTGTCAACGATCTCAAAGCCGTGCCGCGCCAGCGTGGGTACCAGCAGTACCTGTGTGACCTGGTCACCCTCAATCTCGCAGGGCTCATCGGCTGCCACGGCATTGGCCAGCATATGTGTCACCGAATAGGTGTCCGAGTCGTAGAGCGTGTGCATGCCTGATTATCCCTTAATAGTGTCTGCTCTGCAGGTGGCCACAGAGCTCCGGATTTCAAGACAGCTATTTTCGTCATCGCAAAGGTACTAGGCCTGTGGCGATCAACGCGGACTCAAACCGGAGCTTCGCTGGAGAGCCATTTTTGGTCAATGTAGTCGCCATTGGCCTCGGTAATCCGGATCCGGGCCGGCAAATAGCCCAGCGCAGGCGCCAGCCACAGCTCTACCTTCTGGTCAAATTCCCGTCTGGGATTTCGCACCAGTTTGCGCGTCGCCTGCGGCCCCCCGGGCAGGCTCAGCGTTTCGTCCTCTTCCACGGTAAAAAGCCAGATGTCGACGTCGCGCGGGCCAATGATCTGCAAGGTGATCGTGCTGGCACGCACAAAGCGCTCCGGGTCCCCCGCGACCATGGCCGCCAGTTGCAGCACCACACTCAGGCGATCCTGGGCGCCCGCCAGCAAGGGTGCGTCAGGGGTGTTGGCACTGAAGGTGACCTGGCCCTTTTCGCGAACAAAATGCGCCGCGACCTCGCTGCGGTACTTGTCCGAAAAACGCGTCGGTGCCAGTCCGTCCACCGTGATTTGCCCGCGGCTGGTTTGCACCCGGCGCAGGCCAAAAGCCCCAAAGGAGAGCTTGGCATCGTAGCTTGCCCCGTCTTGCTGCCATCCCAGTTCGGCATTCAGACTAAAAGGAAACTTGTTCGACGAAACCTCGTACTTGAGATTCAGGGAGCCAGGTACGCTGTAGCGCTTGGCCCAGGCGACGTCCTCGCGCAGCTGGCGCGGCGCCATGACCTGGAGCTCTGGCTCTGCGAGAGGCAGTTCCTGACTGAGAAGGTCCTCGGACCGACCTGGGCTGTTCCCCGGCAACTGAGTCCCGGCGACCGGCACTTCCATCGGTTGCGGGACCGCCGGCGGTAACTCCAGCGCAGGATCAGCTTGCTGCACGGGTACCGGTGCTGCTCGCGCGGCTGCGACCACCCTCCTGACCGGTCTGGGCAAGGGTGCTTTGGCCAGGGGCGGACTCTCAATCGTGCGCGTGCTGAAAACCTGGCCGGGAACTGTTGGCGTCAATCCAACACTCGACAGCATGCTTTGCAGCAACAGCCCATGCAGCAGCAGCACAGCCAGTACCAGAGGCGTCAGCAAGCCGTACGAAACCACCGTATCCACACGCTTCATTGGATTATTTGTCTGCGCTGATCGAAGTTTGGCATTATGCGACCACGCTGCGCGCCAAGAGAGGGGTCTCATACAATGCCCATCCCCATTTCAATTTTGGCAGTGGAGACAGCTTGAGTTCAGAAATACAGACCTTGACGAACTTGTACCGCACGATGGTTCGCATTCGCGCGTTCGAGAATGCCGCCGAGACCGCCAGCCAGGGCGGCGTCAGCGCCTACGGCAAGGCCGCAGACGGCAGCGCCAAGGTACGCGGACCCCTGCACCTCTCGACCGGTCAGGAAGCGGTGCCAGCGGGCGTCTGCGCCCACCTGCAGCGCACTGATTACCTGACCTCGACCCATCGCGGCCACGGCCACACACTGGCCAAGGGTGCGAATCTGCAAGCCATGATGAGTGAGCTGTTCGGCAAAGCCGGCGGCACCAACAGTGGCAAGGGCGGCTCCATGCACATTGCCGACTTTTCTGTCGGCATGCTGGGCGCCAACGGTGTGGTCGGGGCTGGCATGCCGATCGCCGTGGGCGCCGCCCACGCCCAGAAGCTGCAGCGACGCGACGGCATCACAGCCTGTTTTTTTGGCGATGGCGCGATCAACCGTGGCCCCTTTCTGGAGGCTCTGAATTGGGCACAGGTGTACCAGTTGCCGGTCCTGTTTGTCTGCGAGGACAACCGCTGGAGTGCCACCACGGCCAGCGGCCCGATGACAGCCGGTGCCGGCGCATCGGCGCGCGCCTTAAGCCTGAACATCCCTGCGGTGCAGGTAGACGGCAACGATGTGCTGGCGGTGCACGCCGCGGCTGCAACACTGATCGCCGAGGTACGCTCTGGCCTCGGACCACGGCTGCTGCACGCCATCACTTACCGCGTGAAAGGCCATGTCTCGGTGGATCTGGCCGCCTACCGCAGCGCAGAAGAGCTGCAAGCCGCCTTGAAAACCGACCCGATTGCGCGGGCCCGGGCAAAGTACCTGGCCCTGCCAGGCGCTCTGGCACAGGAGCTTGACACGATGGAGCAGGCCGCCACCGATGAAGTAGCGAAGGCTGTACGCGTTGCGGACGCTGCACCCTGGCCCGATGCAGCCAGCGCTTTCACCGACATCCAGAACACGGGAGCCGGCCAATGGCGCTGATGACTTACGCACAGGCTGCAGCGCTGGCGCTGCAGCACGAGATGACGGCCGATGCCAACGTCATCGTGATCGGCGAAGACGTCGGCCGCGGTGGCATCTTTGGTCAATACCAGGGGCTGCAGTCCCGCTTTGGTAGCGAGCGCGTCATTGACACGCCGATCAGCGAAGCCGCCATCATGGGCGCCGGCGTCGGCATGGCGCTGGCCGGCCTGCGCCCGGTGATCGAAATGCGCGTGGTCGATTTTGCCCTGTGCGGCATGGACGAGATCGTCAACCAGGCCGCCAAGAATCGCTTCATGTTTGGTGGTCAGGGCCGAGTACCGCTGGTGGCGCGTATGCCGATCGGCATCTGGGATGCGTCGGCCGCACAACATTCGCAGTCACTGGAGAACTGGTTTGCGCATCTTCCCGGCTTGGTGGTGGTCTGTCCGGCCACGCCGCAGGACAACTACTCCCTGCTGCGTGCGGCGCTGGCCAGCGGCGATCCGGTGGTCTACATGGAGCACAAGACACTCTGGGGCCTGAGCGGTGAGGTTGATGTATCGCAAACGGCCTCGCTGGGACACGCCAGAACTTTGCGCAGCGGAGGCGACCTGACCCTGGTGAGTTGGAGCAGACAGTTGCAAGCCTGCGCCACGGCCTGCGAGCAACTCGCCATTGAAGGTGTTGAGGTCGAACTGATCGACCTGCGCACGATCTGGCCCTGGGATCGGGATACCGTTCTCAAGTCATGTGGCAGGACCCAAAACCTGCTAGTGGTTCATGAAGCGGTGCAAGCCGGCGGCTTCGGTGCCGAGATTGCCGCCAGCGCAGCAGAAGAGACTGGCTGCAGGGTTAGGCGTCTGGGTGCACCGCGCATTCCGGTCGGTTACGCGCCAGTGCTGGAGGCGCAATCGCGCGTCAGCGCCGAGGACGTGGCAGCTGCCGTGCGCCTCATGCTTAAATCTTCACGCTAGCGAGGGTATCTCCTGATACCTGATGCCTTCCTTCACACCTAAGCTCTCGGCCTCTTCTTATGCACCTCCCTCACGAACCCACCCATTTGCCGATCGAAGTTCCAGACCCCGCGGCGCAGGATGAGAAGACGGTCATTCCGCTCAAGATCGAGGACTGGTTGACGGTCATTGTCATGGGGCTGCTCTCGCTGATTACCTTTGGCAATGTACTGGTGCGTTATTTCACCAGCCAGTCCTTCGCCTGGACGGAGGAATTCTCGGTGTTTCTGATGATCGTGCTGGCACTGGTGGCGGGCTCGGCATCGGTGGCACGCAACCGCCAGATCCGTATCGAGTTTTTTGCCGACAGCGGCTCCCTGGCACGCCAGCGCGCCCTGGCCCGCTTTGGCGCCATCACCGTGTTCCTGCTGTTCAGCTTGATTGCCGTCCTGAGCACGCGCATGGTGTGGGACGACATACGCTTTGGCGAGACATCGCCCGGCATCGGTGTGCCACAGTGGTGGTACACGATCTGGCTGCCCGTGATGTCGGTGGCCATCGCCGGCCGCGCCCTGGGCCTGTTCATCCGCCGGGGGCGTAGAGCATGATCCCTACCTTGTTGTTTACGGCCTTCGTCGTCATGATGCTGATGGGCGTGCCCATCGGCGCGGCGCTCGGACTGGCCGGCGCCGCCTGCATCGCACTGGCCAACACCGACACACTCTGGTTCGGCCTGTTGGCGGTGCCGCAGAATTTTTACGCCGGTCTGGGCAAGTACCCGCTGCTGGCGATTCCGATGTTCGTGCTGGTGGGCTCGATTTTTGACCGCTCCGGCGTCGCCTTGCGCCTGGTCAATTTTGCCATTGCCATCGTCGGACGCGGCCCCGGCATGCTGCCACTGGTGGCGATTCTGGTAGCCATGTTCCTGGGCGGCATTTCGGGCTCCGGCCCGGCCAATGCGGCTGCGGTGGGCGCGGTCATGATCGCAGCCATGTCGCGTGCCGGTTATCCGGCGGCCTTCTCGGCCAGCGTCGTCGGCGCTGCTGCTGCCACCGACATCCTGATTCCTCCCTCGGTCGCCTTCATCGTCTACTCGGTGCTGGTGCCGGGCGCTTCAGTGCCGGCCCTGTTTGCAGCCGGCATGATTCCCGGCATTATGGCCGGTCTGGCCCTGATCGTGCCGACGGTCCTGCTGGCACGCAAGCACAAGATGGGCGCGCTCGAAGCCAGTCTGCCGCGCCCGCCTTTCTGGAAGAGTTTTCGGGAGGCCACCTGGGGTCTGGCAGCACCGGTACTGATTCTGGGCGGCATGCGCGCCGGCTGGTTCACTCCCACCGAAGCGGCTGTCGTCGCGGTGTTTTACGGCCTGTTTGTCGGTATGGCGATCCACCATACGATAAAGGTGCGCGACCTCTTTGTCATCCTGCGCGAGTCAGGAGAACTCTCGGCCATCATCCTGCTGGTGGTCTCGCTGGCCGGCATTTTTGCCTATTCACTTTCCACGCTCGGTGTCATTGACCCGGTCACGCGTGCCATCGTCAACTCGGGCCTGGGCGAGTACGGCGTGCTGTCGCTGCTGATCCTGCTGCTCATCACGGTCGGCATGTTCCTTGACGGCGTGTCCATCTTCCTGATCTTCGTGCCGCTGCTCTGGCCCATTGTGCAGTTCTACAAGTGGGACCCGGTCTGGTTTGGTGTCATCCTGACGCTCAAAGTCGCACTCGGCCAGTTCACGCCACCGCTGGCGGTGAATCTGATGGTGTCCTGCCGCATCGCCGGCGTGCGCATGGAAGAAACCGTGCGCTGGGTTGGCTGGATGCTGTTTTCGATGTTCCTGGTCATGGTCGCCGTTATCATCTGGCCCGAGCTCGCGCTTTGGCTACCACGCTATCTGGGCTACTAGGCCAGAGAGATTCTTGTTTTATTCCATAGGAGACTTTACAAATGAAATTACGCAGAACCCTGATCAGCCTGTCGCCGCAGCAGCAGCACTGGGCGCATTCACGACGACCGCCGTGGCGCAAAGCGCGTACAAGGCCGAGTACAAGATGTCCTTGGTCCTCGGGCCACCGACGCCCTGGGGCCAGGCCGGCAAAGTCTGGGCTGATCTGGTGAAGGAGCGCACACAAGGCCGCATCAACATCAAGCTGTATCCCGGTGTCTCGCTGATCCAGGGCGACCAGACGCGCGAATTTTCAGCACTGCGCCAGGGCGTGATCGACATGGCCGTGGGCTCGACCATCAACTGGTCGCCCCAGGTCAAGGAACTCAACCTGTTCTCGCTGCCTTTCCTGATGCCCGACTATGCCGCCATCGATGCCCTGACCCAGGGTGCGGTCGGCAAACAGATCTTCCAGACGCTGGACAAAGCCGGCGTGGTGCCATTGGCCTGGGGTGAAAACGGCTACCGTGAAGTGACCAATTCCAAGCGACCCATCAAGTCGCCGGAAGACGTGAAGGGAATGAAGATGCGCGTTGTCGGCTCGCCGATCTTCGCCGACATGTTCAGCGCCATGGGTGCGAATCCGACGCAGATGAGCTGGGCCGACGCCCAGCCCGCCCTCTCCAGCGGTGCCGTCGATGGTCAGGAAAATCCCCTGTTCCTGTTCACCATCCTGAAGATGCACACCGTCGGCCAGAAATTTGTCACGACCTGGGGCTACGTCGCCGACCCGCTGATCTTTGTGGTCAACAAGGACATCTGGACTTCATGGACGCCGGCTGACCAGGCCATCGTGCGCCAGGCCGCCATCGACTCCGGCAAGGAAGAAATCGCGATCGCCCGCAAAGGTCTGATAGAAGCTGACAAGCCACTGCTCAAGGACATCGCCGCCATGGGCGTGACGGTGACGCAGCTCAGTGCCGCTGAGCGTGAAGCTTTCGTCAAGATCACACGCCCGGTTTACGAAAAGTGGACGCCAACCGTCGGCGTTGATCTGGTCAAGGCGGCCGAAGCTGCCATCGCTGCGCGCAAGAAATAATCTGAGCCTCTTTCGGATGTCAAAGGCCTCCCGTTGCGGGAGGCCTTTTTTTTGAGCGCAAGACCCCTGTGACTCACTGCCTGGCATCGGATCGGCTCTTGCGGTAGGCCCTTGGCGTCCCGCCAGTCCACAGCTTGAAGGCGCGATGAAAGACCGTGATGTTGGTAAAACCAATCTCTGCCGAGATGGCATCGACTGATCTCTTGGTCTTTACCAGGAGTTGTACCGCCACGTCTCGTCGCAAGACGTCCTTGATCTGATGGAATGAGGTTCCCTCTTCCAGCAGGCGCCGACCCAAGGTGCGAGTCGAGAGATTGAGTGCCTTGGCCGCAGTCGTCATGTCTGTCTGACTATTCAAATTCAACTCGAGATAGCGGCGTACCCGATGGCTTAGCAAGTTCTCGTCGAACGGCACAAAAAACCAGTTCTGCGGCGCGTTGAACAGAAAGTCGCGCAACTCCAGTTTGCTTCGATGTTGCACCGGCTCGTCGAAATAAGAGGCCTTGATATGCATGGCGGTCACCGGCTGATCGAAATACACCGGACCGGGAAAAATGAAGACATATTCCGACGCGTCCAGCGGCCTTGGAAAGGCGAAATCGACGCGTTCGATGGCGATCTTCTGGCCAATCACCCAGGATGCAATGCCGTGGACCAGTTTGAGGTGAAACTCCTGCACCAAGCGACCGCTTTTTGCATCCGTCGGATAGCGCTTGATGCTCAGGCTGATGAGGTCGGCAGCGCGTTGCACACCAAACGAAAAATCATCCGACAACATGTGGTCAAACTGTTGCCAGCGGCGCAAGGCCGATTGAAGATTGGACGCATCGAGCAGGAAGATGATCAGGACCTTGAGCGTCCCTTTGCGCAGCGGCCGTCCGTACAGCCCCGGCATTTCGTCGTCAAGCCGCTCTACCAGCGACTGGAACAGCAGCGAGAACTGCTCCTGCGTGATACGCGCATCTGGCATCGAAAGCAAATTTTCCGAAATGCCGGCTTTGCGCATGATTCGACTCAAGTCAACATGATCAACCATTATTCCCTCAAGAAAAGTCTTGATGTAGGAGACTGGAAGGGTGGTTTGAAATGCATTCATGTCTGGCCGGTATTGTAAATTTTTTGGCAAAAACGGTTAATAAAGAGAAGGCCACATCGGCTACTATTTTTGACATTCAGGCGCTAGACCTGACTTCATGCAGTCACAAGAATGAAGGAGACTATCTGACAACGGACCTATTCATGGCCAAGCGCTTGGTGCCTGTTCACTCCTGCCGCACCAAGCTTTCGGGCATCGACATCCCAATTTTCGGGGTACTCATCCCTGTATCCAATTTTTACAAACCTTCGGAAAAATCATGCAAACACTGACTCCAATCCCTCGCTTCCAGCCACCGACATACACCCTGCGGCATCCCTTCAAGCCAAGCCTGCTGGCTTGCGTCGTCAGTGGCGCGGTGCTGGCTTGCGCCAACTCCGCGGCCTATGCACAGTCCAACGCCGACAGCGGCAGCAAGCTGGAGAGCGTGATCGTCACGGCGCAGAAGCGGCCGCAAACCCTGCTTGACGTGCCAGCATCCATTCAGGCGATGACGGCCGAGCAGGTACGCGAGCTTGGCATCACCGATTTTGTTTCGCTGTCGCAATACACACCGGGCGTCATCGCCTCCAATCAGGCTGTCGGCGGACGCACCGTTCAGACCTTCACCATTCGGGGTGTCGGCATGGACGACTCCCGTCCCAACGGCAGCCCCTCCGCCGCAGTGCATTTCGATGGCGTTTACCAGGGTTCTGCAGCCCTCATCGGCGGACAGATGTTCGATGTCGAGCGTGTTGAAATACTCAAGGGGCCACAGGGCACCTTGTACGGCCGCAACACGACGGCTGGAGCCATCAATGTGATTTCGCGCAAACCCGGCAAGACCTTCGAGGGCTCTGCCGAAATCGACTACGGCAGCTTCGGCAGCGTGCGCACCCAAGTCGCCGTCGGCGGCGCCCTCGACGAGCGCTGGGGCGTGCGCATCGCCGGTGTTTACGACCGGACCGACGGTTACATCACCAACGTTGGCCCAGGAACCTTCGGCGGCTACACCGTCAACGCAGCGCGCATCCCGCCCAACGGATCACCCGCGGTGGACGACAAAGCTGCCGGCACCAACTTTTCCGGCGTCCGCAGTCTGGTCACGTTCAACCCGGCACCTGGCACCAGTCTCCTGTTCAATCTGCACGGCTTTCATGAAGCCGGTGGTGTAGCCCAGGCCGAGAGGACACTGCCTTCCGCCAAATATCCGGCCAACCTGCCCTATACCTTCGACTCGAACATGGTGCCACGGGTTGGCAAGAACAGCAACGGCATGTCGCTGACGCTGGACCAGGAATTGGCGAACGATGTCTTGCTGACCGTGATCGGGGGCTACGAGACACTGGCCCAGCGTTTTGACTGGAATGACGGCACGCCGATTCGCACTGCCGACATCTACTACGGAGATCATGTCGAACAGCAGTCGATTGAAGCGCGGCTTCGCAACAACGACGGCGGCGAGCACGGCATCGACTGGGTTGTCGGCGGCATTTACTACAAGGACAAGGTTGACATGCTCAGTACGATCGATGGGGCTGACCAGTTGCGATCGAGCTTGACCGCTGACTACGGTCAGACGCGAACCAGCTGGGCCATGTTCGGCGACGTCAGCAAGAAACTGAGCCAGCAGTGGACCGTCGGCATGGGACTGCGCTATACCGACGAGCGCAGCACCTTTCAGGGCAGCACGACCGACAACAATCCCTACGGGACGTCGATCGTGAGATTGGCGGTACCGACCATCCCTGTGTTCTTCAACGAGTCGTTCAATGACGCGCGCTGGTCCGGCAAGGGCACTGTTTCTTACCGCCCGGGTGCAGACACAACCTATTACGGATCCATCGGACAGGGGTTCAAGGCGGGCGGCTTTGACGGCACCACCATCACCTCGGTGCCCGAGGCGGCTCCGTTCAGGTCAGAGACCGTCCTGTCCTATGAGGCTGGCATGAAGTTCCTGCCCAACGGGCCGATCCAGGTGGATGCGTCGGGCTTCTACTACGACTACACCGACATGCAGGCCAACACCACCAAAATCGTCGCCACCCTGCCCACGGGCGTGCGCACCAACGTCGGCAAATCGCGCATTTATGGCGCCGAACTCAACGTCGTGGCGCGACCGACCCGTGGCCTGGATCTGATATTTGGAATGTCTGCCTTGAACTCCAGGATCACCGAAGTCGTTTCCGACAGCCCTGCCGAGGCGGCACGCCGACTCGGCAATCAGGTGCCCAACGCGCCCAAATTCAGTGCCAGAGCGACGGTGCGATACCAGTATCCTGTGGCTGCTGATACCGTGCTGGTCTCGAGCTTGAGTGGCCGCTATGTCGGCGAGTACTTCACCGAGTTGGACAACTTCCAGGCCGTTGGCGGCGACTTCGTTGCCGACGCCAGAATGGAACTGCGCTTTGGCAAGCGCTGGACACTGGCAGCCTGGGTCAAGAATCTGACCGACCGCGCCTACGGCACAGGTGGCGCCGTGTCGAATGCGTCAACGCTGAACGTTTACCGGGCAGCGCCACGCACGGTTGGCCTCAACGCCAGCATCAAGTTCTGAGTGTCACCAGGAAAAGGGCAGTGCAGTGAACCTTCGGCATCCAACAAAAACCCCAGGTTCACGCGCTCCGATCGCGGCGCTGCTCTTGACCCTGTCTGCCTGCGCCCTGTCAGCACCGGCAGAACCGACTCGCGTCGAGAGCTACCCGATAGCCCCGCAAGTCGCTACCACGCGCGAACGAACTGTCGTGATCGACCCGGTGCCTGCAGACTCCGCGAAACTGCGTGTTCATGAGAATGCAAAATTCACGGAACAAGGTTACGGCAACTGGCACTTTGGCCCCGGTCTTCCTGCCATCCAGCGGCTCGACCTGATGCCAGCGGGCTACGCTGCGCCACCCATCACGCAGGCGGCCGGATTACTCCGATTTTTCGCCGTCACCGACATTCATATTAACGACAAAGAAACGCCGGCGGCGGCTGTCTACTTTGGCTGGATCGGCAGATTTATTGGCGGCTATTCTCCAACCTCGCTGCTGTCAACCCAGGTGCTTGACGCCACGCTGCAAACAGTCAATTCGCTTCACAAGAAAACACCCCTTGACTTTGGCATCTCGCTGGGCGATTCACTGAACAACAACCAGTACAACGAGGCACGCTGGTACATCGATGTCATGGATGGCAAGATCATCAGCCCGAGTTCCGGCTCACATCGCGGCGCCGACACCATTGATTATCAGAAACCGTATCAGGCGGCTGGTCTTGACAAGGCGATTCCGTGGTTTCAGGTGATTGGCAATCACGATCATTTCTTCATGGGCTCGGGTGCCAACAGCGAGCGTATTCGCCAGGCGCACGTCGGCCTGGATATTCTTGAGATGGGGAACCTGTTCATCGACCCGCGTGGCAGTGACAGCCTGGGTTTCTACATGGGCTCCATTGACGGCGCAACGCCGCACGGGGACATCATTGGCGTTGGCCCGGTCACAGGCTTTGCCACACCGCCCAAGGTGGTCGACGCCGATCCGGATCGTCGTTCGCTCTCCAAGAAGGAGTGGATGAGCGAATTCCTGCGCAGCACCTCCCTTCCGACCGGGCACGGCTTTAGCCAAGCCAATGTTGACAAAGACTTTGCCTGTTACAGCTTCGAGCCCAAATCGGGCTTGCCCCTCAAGGTGATCGTGCTTGACAACACGCAGCGCGATGACGCTGCGAATGTCGGTGGCTATGGTCATTCCTCCCTGGACAAGGAGCGCTATGACTGGCTTGTCAAAGAGCTTGAGCGTGGCCAGGCCGAGGGCAAGCTGATGATCATCGCCGCGCACATGCCCATCGGCGTTGAGTTGCCCGGTTCCTATGGCGGCTGGAGCGTCAATTCGGCGCTGACCGAAGAGGCGCTCATTGCTAAACTGCACCAGTATCCAAATCTGCTGCTGTGGATCGCCGGACACCGTCACATCAACACCATCACAGCATTCAAATCACCCGATCCGGCGCGTCCCGAATTCGGCTTCTGGCAAGTCGAGACCTCGTCGCTCAAGGATTTTCCACAGCAGTTTCGCACTTTCGAGCTGGTCCGCAACAGTGACAACACGATCTCCATCCTGGCGACCAACGTGGATCCTGCGGTCAGGGAAGGCTCGCTGGCCGCGCGCTCGCGCTCCTACGCCATTGCCGCGCAGCAGATCTTCAAGCATGCCACGGCTTCCTACAACGCAGAGCTGGTCAAGCCGCTCAGCCCCGCGATGCAGGTCAAGATGCAGAGTTACGGAGCACCGCAAGGCGCGTTTGACCTGCAAGCCCATCGAGGTGGCCGCGGCTTGCGTCCAGAAAACACACTGGCCTCCTTCGAAAACGCGATCCGGATGGGCGTCACCACCCTTGAACTTGATATCGCCATCACCGCCGATGGCATACCGGTGATCTCGCACGACTCGGCCCTGAATCCGGACATCACGCGCGATGCGCAAGGCCAGTGGCTGCAGGCGCGCGGACCGCTGATCAAGTCCCTTACCCTGGCCCAATTGCAGACCTACGACGTCGGACGAATCAATCCTGCCAGTCGCTACGCTAGCGAGTACCCGGGTCAACAGGCTCGCGACGGTCTGCGCATTCCGACCCTGGCATCGCTGTTCAAGATGGTGAAGGACATGGGCGCCAAGGATATCCATTTCGACATGGAGACCAAGATCGACCCGACCCAGCCGGATGCGACCTTGCCACCAGAAGCCTTTGTCAAGACCATGCTGGCCGCTATTCGCGACGCTGGCATGACGCAGCGTGTCATGGTGCAGAGCTTTGACTGGCGCACACTGGAATTGCTGCACCAGTTGGAGCCGGGCTTGCGCACCATGTACCTGACCATCGCCCTTGGCGGGAACTCCATCTACAACACCCTCAAAGACGGCACCTGGACCGCCGGACATCTGCTCAAGGACCATGGCGGCTCGGTACCGCGCATGGTCAATGCTTCCGCAGGGCAGGCTGCTGGCGTCATTTGGGCCCCTTATGAGAAAAATCTATCTGCAGAGCTGGTCAAGGAGGCGCAGGGCCTGGGCCTGAAGGTCATCCCCTGGACCGTCAATGAGAAACTGCCGATGCAACGTTACATCGAATGGGGTGTGGACGGCATCATCACCGACTACCCGGATCGACTGCGCGAAGTGATGGGGCAAAAGGGACTGCCATTGCCCTCGGGCTTAAACCAGTGAAGTCGCAGGAAACGTCGATACGGAGAACGACATGAGACATTTCAAATTTCAGTGGGATCGCTTTTTTGCAGCCCTGTTCATCAGCGCTTTCCTGCAGCTCCATGCAGGTGACCTGCCCAAAGCGAAGCCGGAAGAAGTCGGTCTGTCCTCAGAGCGGCTGGCGATGATCACCGAAGTCCTCCAAGCGGACGTTGCCAGCAAGAAGATCCCTGGCGCCGTGCTGCTGATTGCCCGGCACGGCAAGCTGGCCTACCTGGAGAGCGTCGGCAAAGTGGATCCGGCCACTGACAAGCCCATGACAGTGGATGGCATCTTTCGTGTGTACTCGATGAGCAAACCGATCACGACGGTGGCTGCGATGATGCTGGTGGAGGATGGAAAGCTGAACCTGGAGAATCCGGTCGCCATGTACCTGCCAGAGTTTGCCAAGATGATGGTCGGGGTCGAAAAACCGGACGCCGGCGGCACGCCCACGCTGGAACTGGTACCGGCACGCCGTCCGATATCCGTCTATGACCTGATGCGCCACACATCAGGCATTACCTACGGTTTTTTTGGTACCGGCCTAGTCAAAAAGGCTTATGACGAGGCCAGACTGCTGCAGGACGACCAGAGCAGTGCCGAATTTTCGCAGCGCGTTGCCAAGCTGCCCCTGAGCTACCAGCCCGGCACGACCTGGGACTACGGCCATTCCACCGACATCCTCGGTCGCGTGGTCGAAGTGATTTCCGGCAAGTCGCTTTTCCAGTTCGAAAAAGAGCGACTGCTGGATCCGCTGGGCATGTCAGACACCAGTTTCGTTGTGACCGATCCCCTGAAGCATGCCCGTGTCGCAGAACCCTTTGCCGACAACCGCAGCATTGGTCGCAATGCCGAATTCAGCAACCCACGAGTTGCACAAAAGTTTGAGTCCGGCGGCGGTGGCATGGTATCGACAGCCAGCGACTACTCGCGCTTTCTGCAGATGCTGCTCAACGGTGGCAGTCTGGACGGCAAGCGCTTCCTGGCACCCAGGACCGTTCAGCTGATGACGTCCGAACACGCCGGCGCCAGTTCCGGCATCGCGCCAGGCATGCTGGCCGGTACCGGCTATGGCTTTGGTCTGGGGTTCGCCGTACGCCGCTCGACTGGCGAAGCGCCGGTACCAGCAGACCCAGGTGAGTACAACTGGAGTGGCGCTGGGGGTACCACCATGTGGGTCAATCCCAAGGCTGACCTGCTGGTGGTGTTCATGGTGCAGACGACCAAGCAGAATCTGCGTTACCGCAGCCTGTTGCGCAACATGATTTACGCTGCCGTCCTGCAGTAAGACCTGCTGATCGTACACAGCTGCAACGCCGACTGTACAAGAAACTTATCCAACCAAGAACGTTGCAACTCCTTGATTTAGTTGAACTTTCTTCGGCCTCTCGAGAAAAGACAAGGAGCCGCTGTACAAAGCCCGTGTACTTGGCCTTCGGCCTGATCACCCCCGGAGCGCTCCTTTTTTCTTCTGGACTGTTGTAACTTGTTGAAATTCATTGGTTTTTTCCAAAAATAGTCTGCTGGCACACGCTTTGCTTATATCCAGACAGTCTGGTAACGAATCTATTGATGGAGAAAGAATCATGAGTGCACTGCGTAAAGTTCTGGTTGTTGATGACGACGCCGTTGTCGGCAAGAGTTTCAACCGTGTTCTGTCCGAGAAAAAAGGCTACATCGTCACGACGGTAGAAAACGCCCACGAAGCGCTCGAGCAGATGCGTGAACAGTCGTTTGATGTGGTCTTTACCGACATCAAGATGCCTGGCATGGACGGTGTTGAACTGGCGGAGCGGGTCAAGGCCAGCCAACCCTGGACGCCGGTCGTCATCATCACTGGCTACGGCACAACAGAGAATGAAAGCCGGGCCAAGGCAGCTGGTGTGTCGGACTTTGTGCGCAAACCCCTTTCGCCCGAAATGATTGAAGCAAGTGCCGCCCATGCGCTGCGCGCACCGGTGGCAGCCCCCGCAGCGCAAGCAGTTGCCGCGCCGGTCGAGCAAATTCAAGCTGAAGCGATAGCGGAAGAAAGTCGCGTCAAGAACGTCGCCCTCTTCCTGGCAGCGCCGTTCATCGGTCTGGCCTACGCAGTGATGCTGCCGCTGGTCGGCTTCGCCATGCTGGCCTGGGCCGCCTGGAAAGCGATGAATGCCAACCCGGCTGCCGCCAAGGTGCTGGCCTATGTGAAGAGTGTGGCGCTCTTTGTTGCCGCTCCCTTCATCGGTCTGATTTACGCAGTCAGCCTTCCGTTCGTCGGAATGGTGATGCTGGCAACCGTCGCAGGCAAGGCGTTGCTGAGAAGCAAGCAGACTGCCTGATGCGCTGACCGGTCAACGGGTTCAAGCAGAACGCCTCCGGTTAACAGCCGGGGGCGTTTTTCTTTGCGGACGTCCTGCCCGTTGTTGTCGTCAATCCCCGAAACACACACCCAGATCACGGCCGGTCTGCAGTGTGTCGCTGTCGGGCGGCACCGCTTTCATCCGTCCAGCCACCTCTTCCAGGTTGACGTAGCTCACGTTCGGGAACCCCAGTGAGACCATGACGCCTGACAAGCCGTCATCAAGCGCACGCACGGCCGCCGCACCGAAACGCAAGGCTGCCAGACGGTCAAAAGCGGTCGGGCTGCCGCCGCGCAGCAAGTGGCCAAGCACGACAACCCGGGTGTCTTTTCCGGTACGCTGGGCAAGATCCCTGGAAACGTTCTCGCCCATGCCACCCAGTCGCTCCGCATGCCCGATTTCGGCCGGTGCCAGCACCGCGCGTTGCCCGTGGTGCGGCCGAGCACCTTCCGCCACCACCACCAGCGAATACTTGTGGCCATGCGCTTCACGCTCCTGAACCTTGTTGGCGACTTTGTCCAGATCAAAGGGAATTTCGGGAATCAGGATGGCGTGAGCCTCGCCAGCGATGCCGGCATGCAGCGCAATCCAGCCAGCGTAACGACCCATCACCTCCACCACCATCACCCGATGATGACTCTCGGCCGTGCTGTGCAGGCGGTCCAAGCACTCGGTGGCAAAAGACACGGCGGTGTCAAATCCGAACGTGGTGAAAGTCTTGTCCAGGTCATTGTCTATGGTCTTGGGCACTCCCACCACGCGCAGGCCCTTGCGATGCAACTCATTGGCGATGGTGAGCGAGCCATCACCACCAGTAGCCACCAGCGCATCGATGCCTTCGCGATTGAAGTAGTCCAGAATTTCCGAGGAGCGATCCGTGTCGACCAGCGTACCGTCCGGACCGGGCATGGGGAAGTGAAAGGGATCGCCCTTGTTGGTGCTGCCCAGAATCGTGCCGCCAAGGTGAGCGATGCTGAGAACCCGCTCGCGGGTGAGCAGCATCACTCCGCCCATCGGGTAACGCTCAGGCTGCAGGATGCCGTTGTAGCCATCTCGAATACCGACACATTCCCATCCACGATTGGCAGCGGCCGTGACGGTGGCTCGAATCACTGCGTTGAGGCCAGGCGCGTCCCCCCCCCCGGTACAGATGGCAATGCGTCGAATAGGCTGTGGCATTCAGAGCTCCGTTGGCAGGATGATGATCAAAGCATAAAGCATTGGCAAAGTCGATTCACATCAGAGTCGGTAGCCGCCCTCACCCAGCAGCCAGTTGCCCGGCAAACGTCTTGATGCCGCGCAGCATCATTTCAATCGACACCGCCACCAGCACCAGGCCCATCAGGCGCTCCAGCGCCACCACAAAGCGGTCGCCGGCGATGCGCTGGATGCGCTCTGCCAGCACCAGCACCACAGCGCTCACTGCCATCGTGACGCAGAGCGCGGCAATCCACTCCAGACGCCGCTCAGGCGCTTGCGACACCAGCAGCAAAACCGTTGCCAGTGCCGAAGGGCCAGCGATGGCGGGAATGGCCAGCGGAACAATCAGCGGCTCGCCCGGCATCTCGGTGGTTTCCGACTTGGGTGGCGGAAAAATCATGCGCAGCGCGATCAGAAACAGAATCACGCCGCCGCCTATCTGAAGTGACAGTTCGCTCAGATTCATGACCCGCAAGAAGCCATCGCCGACAAACATGAAGGTCAGCAGCAGCACGAAGGCGATCAGGACCTCGCGCAGGATGACCCACGGGCGGCGCTGCACTGCCACGTTCTTCAGCGCGTTGGCAAAAATCGGGATATTGCCGACCGGATCGGTAATCAGAATCAGCAGAATGGTGGCTGAAGCGAAGGTGTAATTCATATCCGCAGGATAGCAGGCCGGCGCAGCATTAACGTTCGACTTTTTCCTGGCAGGCAATGCAACGCGGCGCCTCCGGTGCGGCGTGCAAGCGTGCCGCCGGAATGTCCTCGCCACAATCCAGGCACTGGCCGTAACCACCGGTCTTGATGCGCTCAAGTGCTGCGTCAACCAGCCGGATCTCTGCCGACTCACGGTCATCCAGTGCAAATTCCAGATCGCGCGCGCTGTTCACCTGGGCATCGGTGTCCTCGGCACCGCTGAAGTGCTCGGCCGAGGCCTCAGCTCGGCCGACAGCGCCGCCACGCAGCGTGGCCAACTGCTCCAGCAAGCTGGCGCGCTGGGCCAGCAATTGTTTCTGAAACGGGGCTGTGTTTCTTGTGCTCATGAGGAACTTCTCCAGTGACTTCGGCTTTCAGCATGCGCTGTTGGTCGGCTTGTGTGTTTGACGAATATCAATCAGGAACGGCTTTGCCGCACGATCGGTCATAATGCTCGGCCACGCACACTCTGCAGCAGATTTACCCGCACCCCGGGGTGCCGGATCCAACAGGTAGAAAGCACATGAAACTGAAATCCCTCGCCCTCATCGCTGCACTGACCTGCGGCGCGGCTTTCGCCCAGAACGTTGAAATCAAGGAGGCCTGGATCCGCACTTCCGTGCCTGGCCAGAAGGCCACCGGCGCCTTCATGAAGATCACCGCCAAAGATGGCACCAAACTGGTTAGCGCCTCGTCGCCAGCGGCTGGTGTCGCGGAAGTCCATGAAATGAAAATGGAGGGCGATGTGATGAAGATGCGCGCCGTCCAGGGCGGCCTCGACATTGCTGCGGGTAAGACCGTGGAGCTCAAACCCGGTGGCTACCACGTCATGCTGATGGACCTGAAAGCCGCGCTCGCCAAGGACAGTACCGTGCCACTGACGCTGACGTTCAAGGACGCCAAGGGCGCCGAGAGCAAAGTGGAACTCAAGGTTCCGGTGGCAACCACTGCGCCAGGTGCACCTGGCGCCAAGGCCGGTGACATGCCGGCGATGGACCACAGCAAGCACAAGCCCTGAACCACAGGTGCGAAGATGGGTGCTGACGCCCGTTAATTCACCGGAACAGCATCCGTGATACGGTAGTACAGCCCGTACGGATCATCCTTCAGGACGGCGAAGCGCCCCTGCACCACCACGACGTCGAGCGAGTATTTCACGGGCGTTTTGGTTTTGACTTCGACCATGCTCTCCGGGCCACCAGGCACACAGAAAGAACAGCTCATGGGCACCGAGGTGAGTAGAAAATGCGTCTGCTTCTCGCCTGGCTCCAGCGGCATCATGAAGCCCTGAATGCGCTGCGTTTTGTCGCCCAGCGCCTGCACATTGGGCGGAAAGTTGGGTAGCAGACGGTTCTTGACAGTCTGCGTCTTCACATCGGTCAGCACCGACCAGGCCAGCACATCGGCGCGCTCGGCCAGCGGTGCAAACGGGCTGTTCGGGCTGTGCACACCGGGGCCGGTACCGCCTGCGGGGAGCGGGGAATTAAGTTGCGCCACACTGCCCAAGGGCAACAGACAAGCCAGCGCCAGAGCGGCAAGGGAACAAGCTGCCTTATTCATCATGAATTCATCGTCCTTGAAGAAGTTCCAACACACTGACCCGATAAGCACCCAAGGCAGGCAACAGCGCTGCCAGCATGGACACACCGAGCGCCATCGCTGGCACCAGACACAAGGTCGGCGGCCATACCATGCCACCAACCAGCAGTGAATTATCGAGCCGCAGCAGCCAGCCCAGCGCAGTGGCCATACCCTGCCCGGCCAGCAGCCCCAGCGCGGCAGCCAGCAAGCCGAGCCAGAGGGCTTCGAGCAGCAGCAGCGCAGCCAGCTTGATCGGTGGCGCACCCAGCATGCGCAGCAGTGCCAGATCGCCTCGGCGCTCGCGCACCGCGCTCCACAGCGCGATGAAGACGCTCAGGCCGGCAGTGAGCAGCAGCACGCCGGCAAAAGCGCGCAGCACGTCGGTGCCCAACCCGAGCATGCTCAGGAGCCGGGTGATCTCCAGCGCCGGCGCGGCGGCCTGCATGCCGGTCTGGCTGTTGATGTAACGCGGAAAGCTCATCGCCGCCAGCGGTGTCTTGTAGCGCAGCAGCGCCAGCGTGACTTCGCGCTGTTCCAGCAAATGCTCCTCTCCCTCCTCTTCGGCCTTGCCGTGCGCTTCGTGTACCTTCCAGACCGACGCACTGTCGGTCAGGATCAGGCGGTCCAGCACGCTGCCGCTGGGCGCCAGGATCCCAACAACGGTGTAGAAGTTCTGCCCATGCGCCTGGCCGCCGGCTGCCAGGCCATGCGAGCCGACAAAGGTCTGTCCCACAGCCACACCCAATTTGCGGGCGGCGATGGCGCCCAGCACCACCTGCATGGGCTGGGTCCAGAGTAGCCCCTGCGCCAGTTGCGCCCGGTAATGCGTGATGTAGTCGTGCGAACTGCCGACAATGCGAAAACTCTGAAAACTGTCGCCCAGGCTGAGCGGAATCACCTGCGCCACCAGCGGATGTTTCTGCAGTTCCAGCACCGCCTTCAGCGGCACATTGCCCGGAGGCACGTCAATGTGGAACACACCCGACAGAATCAGTTGCATCGGGCTGCCTTTGGCACCTACCACCAGATCGATGCCCTGCAGGTCGCGCTCAAAGGCTTTATCAAGCTGGTGTGAGACCAGCAGCAGGAAGGTGATGGACGCCAGGCCCAGACTCAGCAAGAGCAGGTTCAGCGCCGCTGCCAGCGGGCGCGACCACAGGTAAGTCCAGGCCAGCGTCAGTGTCTTCATGGCAGACAACGTAACAGCTGCAGGCACTGCAAGTCGGCGGACGCTGCAGCATCTGCCTTCAGAGCCGCTGCCACCCTGGCGTCGTGCGTGGCAATCACCAGCGTGGCCGATTGCGAGCGGGCGGTAGCCAGCAACAAGGCCACGGCATCGGCTGCTGCTTCATCATCCAGACTCGCGCTGGGCTCATCGGCCAGAATGACTTTGGGCTTGCGCAACACGGCACGCGCCAGCGCCACGCGCTGCGCTTGACCGCCTGAAAGCTGCGCCGGTTTTCGACTGGCCAGTTCGGCGACACCCAGCGCCGCCAGGGCGGTGTCGATGGCACTCTGATCTTCGGCCAGGCCGCTGGCCCATTGGGCAAGCGCCAGGTTCTGCCGCACGCTGAGCGCCGCGCTCAGATGCAGCGTCTGCGGCAAAAAGCCGATGACGCTGGCGCGCCACGCGTCTGTCGCCACCGAGTCAAGATCGTTCAGCACCTGCCCGGCGACCACCAAACGGCCCGAAGTCGGCCGCACCAAGCCGGCCATCAGCGCCAGCCAGGTCGACTTGCCGCAGCCCGACGGACCACTGAGCAGCAGCGTCGCCCCTTGCGCCACTGCCACATCCGGAAAACGCAAAGTCGCTCCACCGGCGTAGTGGTAGCTAAGGCCCTGGGTGCAAATCATGGCGCATTATTACCCGCACAATGTGGAGTAAGCTGTCGCCTGTCAAATGCTGAACGTTCCCATCAACCCCTTTGGAGATGCCATGAGTGATTCACAAAATTCCGGTTTCGGAAAATTCGTCCCCGGTTTTGATTTTCTCCAGAACCTGGCCAAGGGGGCAACGCAAAACATTCCGCAAATGCCCAATTTGGCTAACTGGATCGCACCCACGCTCAATTTGGAAGAACTGGAAAAGCGCATCGAAGAACTCAAGACCGTGCATTTCTGGCTGGAGCAAAACTCCAAGGCGCTGGGTGCCACGGTGCAGGCGCTGGAAGTGCAAAAGATGACACTGGCCACGCTCAAAGGCATGAACTTCAACATCGGCGATGTGGCCAATGCGCTCAAACTCAAGGCGGCCGATACTGTCTTCTCCGGGGTACAACGCGGCATCGACAGGGCGGCATCGACGGCCCAGAGCATCTCCGAAGTTGCGGCTGACGCGCAGGCGGTGGCCAAGAAAGTCCGCAAGGCCGCCAAACCCGCCGCTACGGCGGCGGCCGGCATGGTCGATCCGATGCAGTTATGGGGATCGCTGACGCAGCAGTTTCAGCAAATTGCCGCCAGCGCCATGAAAGATGCGGGCAAGAACACCGCCATCGACATGACCAAGAACATGGCGACCGGCTTTGCCAAGGAAGCGGTCAAGGCAACAAAGCAGGCCGCCTCCAGCGCCGTGAAGGCCCGCACCACAGCCAGGAAGACAGCAAGAAAATAGTCGGATGAAATTGTTTCCGTACGGTCATGCCACGCACCCGCAGTGGCGCATGGCGGCGGGCCTGGTGCTGGCACAGGTGCGCGCCCAGATGGCCTTGCACGACTATGCCAGCGCACCGACGCTGGCCCTGCTCTACATCACCGACCATTACGCCAGCGAGGCGCAAGCCATCCTGGATCACTTGAGTGCAGAATTGCCGGAAGTCACTGACTGGTCGGGCACGGTGGGCGTCGGCATCGCCTCCAACAACGTGGAGTATTTTGACGAGCCGGCGCTGACGCTGATGCTGTGCGAACTGCCGAGCGACCAATACCGCGTGTTCTCCGGCGTGGCACCGCTGGGCCTTGGTTTTGAAGCCCATACGGCACTGGTGCACGCCGATGCCAGCACACCTGAACTTGCCGGCTTGATTGAGGAAATGGCCTTGCGCACGGACTCGGGCTACCTGTTTGGCGGACTGTCTTCCAGCCGCTCCTCCATGGTGCAGTTTGCTGTTGGCGGCAATGGCAACATCAAGGGGCAGGGTGCAGCGGGTGGCGTCTTTCGCGGCGGTCTGAGCGGCGTCGCCTTCGGCGAGCGCGTCAGCCTGGTGTCCCGCGTGACGCAGGGCTGTCTGCCAGTTTCAAAAGCGCACCGGGTTGACGCCGCCCGGAACAATCTGGCGATGCAGTTGGACGGCGAGCCGGCGCTCGATGTGCTGCTACGCGATCTGAAAATCTCGCTGGACCAGCCTGAGCCAGCACTGCGGACGATACGTGCCACGCTGGTCGGTTTGATGCGCCCGGCAGAGCAGGGTGGTGCGACCGACGACGCCGTGGCGATTGGTCGCAGTGGCAACTTTGGCAGCGACGTGCTGGTGCGCCACATCATCGGGCTCGATCCCGCGCGGCGCGCCGTGGCCGTGTCAGACCAGTTGGAAGCGGGCATGCAGCTGGCGTTCTGTGAGCGCAACGCACAAGCAGCCAAAGCCGATTTGATGCGTGTCTGCGCCGAAATTCGGGAAGAGCTCGAACCTGAAGAACTGCCGGCGGAAGCGCTGACGGCCTTGGCTGCGTCCGAGGCCGAAGCGGCACCGCATCCTGCGCGCGGCATCGCAGGCGCGATTTACGTCAGCTGTTCCGGGCGTGGCGGTCCGCACTTTGGCGGCACCAGCGCCGAGATGCAGATCGTGCGCCGAGCCCTCGGTGACGTGCCCCTGGTGGGTTTCTTTGCAGGCGGCGAAATCGCCCGCAACCATCTGTATGGCTATACCGGTGTGCTGACCGTCTTTACCGGGGAATAGGTCCCCGGCTCACACTCCGCGCAGGCGATCGGCCTTGAACTGCGCCACAAAAGCGCTATAGCGTCCGAGGTCCAGCGCCTCGCGCACCTCACGCATCAGGTTCAGGTAGTAATGCAGGTTGTGGATGCTGGCGAGCATCGGCCCCAGCATTTCGGTACAGCGGTCCAGGTGGTGCAGGTAGGCGCGACTGAAACCCTCGCGTCCCCCGTCCGCGTACGCAAGGCCTGAAGTGCCGGCGCAGGCGTAGCAGGTACAGGTCTCGTCCAGCGGCTGCGGGTCCGTCTTGTGCCGTGCGTTGCGGATTTTGAGGTCGCCATGGCGGGTAAACAGCGTACCGTTGCGCGCGTTGCGCGTTGGCATCACGCAGTCGAACATGTCGACCCCTTGCGCCACGCCTTCGACCAGATCTTCCGGTGTACCGACACCCATCAGGTAGCGTGGCTTGTGGGGCGGCAGGCGGTGCGGCGTGTGCGCCATGATGCGCAGCATCTCGTCTTTCGGTTCGCCGACGCTGACACCGCCAATGGCGTAACCCGGAAAATTCATCTCCACCAACTCGCCCAGCGACTGCTCCCGCAGGTGCTCGAACATGCCGCCCTGCACGATGCCAAACAGTGCGTTCGGGTTCTGCAGCCGGACAAATTCCGCCTGGCAACGTTTGGCCCAACGCAGACTCAGTTCCATCGAACTGCGCGCCTCCAACTCGGTGGTGAGCTGGCCTTTGGTCTTGGGCTCAACGGAAATATAAGGTGTGCACTCGTCAAACTGCATCACGATGTCGCTGTTCAGCACGGTCTGGATCTGCATCGAAATCTCAGGCGTCAGGAACAGCTTGTCGCCATTGACCGGGCTGGAGAACTTGACGCCCTCTTCCGAAATCTTGCGCATCTCTCCCAGGCTCCAGACCTGAAAGCCACCCGAGTCGGTCAGGATCGGCTTCGTCCATTTTTCAAATGCGTGCAGCCCGCCAAACGCCGCCATCACGTCCAGCCCCGGGCGCATCCACAAATGAAAGGTATTACCCAGAATGATCTGCGCCCCCATCGCTTCCAGGCTGGTGGGAGTGACGCCCTTGACGGTGCCGTAGGTGCCGACCGGCATGAAGATCGGCGTCTCCACCAACCCATGGTTCAGGCGCAGACGACCCCGGCGGGCGTGGCTGGCAGGATCGGTTTTCAGCAGTTCAAATTCAAGCATGGGTCCCTTTGGGCGTGGCCCGGGCCAGGATGGCTGCGCAGTCCACGCCGCGCGGCAAGCTGCCGTAGTTATGGTGGCCGGTTTGTTGCAGACGGGACTGGCAGAAGGCATCGCTGACAAACGAGGGCGCATGGCGGACCAGCAGCGAAGCCTGCAGGGACAAGGCCATGCGATCGACCAGATCACGGGCGCGGTACTCGGCGTCGTGCAGATCCTTCATCTCGCTCACCAGACCCGCAACGCACTGGTCCAAGGCCGCGTTGGCGCCCCGCGCCTCCCCCACTTCGGCAAAGAAGGCGTCGAGCACTGCCGGCGTTTTCGAGATGGCGCGCAGCACGTCCAGGCATTGCACGTTGCCGCTGCCCTCCCAGATGGTGTTCACCGGCGCTTCCCGGTACAGACGCGGCATCATGCTGTCTTCCATCACACCGCTACCGCCAATACACTCCATCGCCTCATAGGCATGATTCGGTGTGCGCTTGCAGATCCAGTATTTGCCGACCGCTGTAACCAGTCGCACCAGCAGGTCTTCCTGCTCGACATGCCGATGGTCCATGGCACATGCGATGCGCATGGTCAGCGTCAGGGCTGCTTCGCTCTCCAGTGCCAGATCAGTCAACACGTTTTGCATCAGCGGTTGCTGATTCAACACTTTGCCAAAGGCGGAACGAACCGAGCAATGGTGCAGCGCTTGCGATGCCGCCATGCGCATGCCGGCGCTGGACCCAATCATGCAGTCAAAGCGCGTCATGCTCACCATCTCGATGATGTTGCGCACGCCGCGCCCCTCTTCCCCGACCATCCAGGCCAGCGCCCCGCGCAGTTCGGTTTCGCTGGACGCGTTGGAGGCATTGCCCATCTTTTTTTTCAGACGCAGGATCTGCATCGCGTTCTTGCTTCCATCGGGCCGCCAGCGCGGCAGCAGGAAACACGACAGGCCAGCTGAGGTTTGCGCCAGCACCAGGAAGGCATCACACATTGGTGCCGAGACAAAGTACTTGTGACCCACCAGTTCATAAGCCTGTCCAGGCCCGCTGGCGCCAATCGGGTAGGCACGAGTGCTGTTGGTCCGCACGTCGGAGCCACCCTGCTTTTCCGTCATCGCCATGCCGATGGTGACGCCCTGCTTCTGTTCTATGGGCACATTGCGCGGGTCGTACACCCTGGACATGACTTTGGGGCCCCAAATGTCCAGCAGCTCAGGCTGCAAGCGCAGCGTCGGCACCGAGGCAAAGGCCATGGTGATGGGGCAGCCGTGGCCGGCCTCCACCTGGTTATGCAGATAGGTCCTGGCAGCGCGCGCCACGTGGGAGCCGGCTCGCGGCTCGGTCCAGGGGGACGAGTGCAGGCCGTGCTCGATGGCGGTCTTCATGAGTTGGTGATAAGCCGGATGAAAGCTCACGAGATCAATGCGGTTGCCGAAGCGGTCGTGGCTATCGAGCTCGGGGATGAATTTGTTCGCCAGACGGCCCTGCTCCAGATAGTCTGCCGAGCCTGTCAACTGGCCGAAAGTGCCAAGTTCAGCCTGCGCCCAGGCAGCGCCTTCGCGCTGCACCGCCTCGTTTAGTGCCCTGTCCTGGTCGTACATGTTGTAGTCGACCAGGTCGTTCGAGAGATTCTCCACCTGATGCGTCTCTGCGAGGTAGACCGAACTTGGGGCAGCTTCAATACGCGTGTTCATGGTTTGTCTCCAATCAGAAGCTTGTCTTGTGCTCTCTTGGCAAACTCCGCGCGCAAGGCTTTAAGCTTCTCACGCGGATCTTCCCTGGCCGTGATTTTATCGAGCGCCATCTCGGCGATAAAGCGGCTGGGTTGCGCGGCGATCATTTCGCGACCTTTCTTGCGCTTGCGCGTCCAGCTCACTGCCAGACTGGCTTTAGCCCGGGTGATACCGACGTACATCAGGCGTCGCTCTTCCTGCAGACGCTCCAGAATGCCTTCGCTCATGACGCCATCAGCGCGGCCGCCGGGGTTTGCATCATCGCCCAGCTTGAAGGGCAGCATGCCCTCGGTGACGCCAACCAGCATGACATGCGGCCACTCCAGACCCTTGGCAGCGTGCAGGGTCGACAGCGTGAGCACGTTCTGCTCGGTCTCGCGCTCGTTGATGGTTGACAGCAGGGAAACGGTCTGCGCCACCTCCAGCAGCGACTTGACTTCGCCAACGCCGTCAACGCCCGCCACATCCTCGATCTGCCCACCACAGCGGGCCGACATCCAGTCGCAGAAGTCGACCACATTGCTCCAGCGCGCAGCAGCCAGTTTTTCACTGTCTTCGCCGTCGTACAGGTGCTGCTCGTAGTTGATTTCCTTCAGCCACTCCAGAAGGAATTCACCGGCCGCCTGCGCGCCCAGAGTGTGGCGGGCACGAAACTCCAGATCGTTCACGTAGCGACCAAACTCGTGCAGACTGCCGACGGCTTTGCTGCTGAGCGCACTGCCCAAAGAGGACGAAAACAGGGCCTCGAACAGGCTGACCCGGTACTTGCTGGCAAAGATACCGAGTTGCGAGAGCGTCTGATGCCCGATGCCACGTTTGGGAACGGTCACGGCACGCAAAAAGGCAGGGTCGTCATCGTTGTTGATCCACAGGCGAAACCAGGCGCACAGATCCTTGATCTCGGCGCGGTCAAAAAAGCTGGTGCCACCGGAAACCTTGTACGGAATGGCCGCCTTGCGCAGCGCTTTCTCGAACACCTTGGCCTGGTGGTTGGCGCGGTAGAGCACGGCAAAGTCCTTGAAATCCAGAGACTGCGGCCCGCCGCCAGCACTCTGGCCGGCGCGCAGGCTTTGCACTCTGGCCACCACGCGCTCGGCTTCGTGCTCCTCGCTGTCGGCGTCCAGCACGCGCACCGGTTCGCCCTCACCGAGCTCGCTCCAAAGGTTCTTGACGAACAATTTGGGATTGGGACCGATCACGTTGTTGGCGGCGCGCAGGATGGCACTGGTAGAGCGGTAGTTCTGCTCCAGCTTGATGACCTTAAGCGCTGGAAAGTCGATGGGTAGCTTCTTCAGGTTGTCCAGAGTCGCACCGCGCCAGCCGTAGATCGACTGGTCGTCGTCACCCACCGCGGTAAAGCGTGCCTGGGTTGGCGGCTTGCCCGCCACCAGCAGCTTCAAAAAGTCGTATTGGGTGGCGTTGGTGTCCTGGTATTCATCGACCAGCACATGACCGGCCAGCCCCTGCCACTTCTGACGCACCGCTTCATGCTCCTGCAGCAACTTGAGCGGCAGGCTGATCAGGTCGTCAAAGTCCACGCTCTGGTAGGCGCTGAGCCGCTCCTCATAGTGCGCCATGACACGCGCGACGATGCGCTGGTTGTCATCCGCCGCCAGTGCAGCCGCAGCCTGCGCGTTCAGGCCCTGGTTCTTCCACAAACTGATGGTCCACTGCCAGGTGCGCGCGGTGGCAGCGTCCACGGTGCCGCCAGCGTCTTTCAGGATGCTGGTGACGTCGTCACTGTCGAGAATGGAAAAATTGGGTTTCAGACCGAGCGCGACGCCGTCCTGGCGCAGCATGCGCACGCCCAGCGCATGAAAGGTGCAGATCACCACCTCTTTGGCGGGCTTGCCAATCAGGGATCTGGCGCGCTCGCGCATCTCGGCGGCTGCCTTGTTAGTAAAGGTGATCGCCACAATGCGCCGTGGCTCCAGGCCGGCCTGGATCAGACGGCCAATCTTGTGTGTGATGACGCGTGTCTTGCCCGATCCGGCACCAGCCACCACGAGGCAGGGGCCGTGCATGAAATTGACGGCCTCTTGTTGGGCCAGGTTCAGGCCGGTCGATGCAGGAGAAGGCATCAGATCAGAACAAACCGGACGCGATATTGATGGTCAAGGCAAGCAGCGTGGTGTTGAAGAAGAACGCCAGCACGCAATGCGCCAGACCGGTTCTTCGCATTGTACGGTTGCAAAAGCTCACATCAGCGGTTTGCCCGGAGGTTCCAATGACACAGGAAAAGTAGAGAAAGTCGCCGTAATCGGGCGCGTGTCCGCCGGGAAACTCGAGTCCGCCGGGCTGACCGCGCAGTTCGCTGGCGTAGTAGTCGTGGGCGTAGTGCAAGGCAAACATCACTTGCGTGAAGGCCCAGGAGGAAACAATTGTCAGCAAGGCCAGCCCGATGTGCGCAGAGCGAAAAACGCCATGGAGTTCCTTGGCCACAACCAGTTCGGCAACAATCGCACCAACGCACATCAGCGCAGCCAGCACGACAAAGACCAACACGAGAATACGACCTTCATCGTGCAGCAAGGCACGTTTTCGCATGCTTTCGTGGCTTGACCAGAACATCATACGCATCGAAAGTACGAGGTAAAAACAGGCGCCAAAATTCCAGCCGATGATGGACCGTGTCACCGTCTGATGCGCCAGTGTCGCGGGCAGCAACAGGGTGGTTGCCAGCCCCAAAACCGCGGACAGCAAAAGCCGGGGTCGGGCCAGAGCGAAGCGCACCAAGAAGGGCTTGGACTGGAAGGGGTGAGCCGGAATTTGCGTCATGGCGTCGTCAGACAGGTAGGTGGCGTCGATTATTAGGCACTTTCTTTAGAGACAATAGCGACCGTGCTGCAAATATTGCTCGTTACCTTTCCCTTCTTTGCGCTGGTGCTGTGCGGCTACCTGGCGGCGAGCCGGCGCATGCTGCCACTGGAGGCGATTGCCGGCCTGAACGGCTTTGTGCTGTTTTTTGCCCTGCCCTGCATGCTGTACCGCATGGGAGCCAGCATGCCCTTGGCGCGTTTGCTCGATGCTGGTGTTTTTCTTACCTGGACTCTGTGCGCGCTGATCGTCGTGGCAGTCACGATCGCCATCAGCCGGAACGCGCGCATCGGCTGGAACGATGCTTCTTTTGGTGCCCTGGTCGCGGCTTTTCCGAATACCGGCTTCATGGGTGTGCCTTTGCTGGTGGCGCTACTCGGTCCGCTCGCCGCCGGACCGGTGATTCTGACCATGCTGGTTGACATGGTGATCACCAGTTCCCTGTGCATCGCGCTGTCCCGGCTCGACGGTGCGGACCAGCACGGTGCCAGCAAAGCGGCCAGCAAGGCGCTGAGGGGCGCTGCCACCAATCCCCTGCCCTGGTCCATTCTGCTGGGCGCGCTGGCCTCAGCGCTGCAGTTCGAACTCCCCAAGCCAATCATGCAGACGGTCGGCTTGCTGGCGGACGCCGCCTCACCGCTTGCACTCTTCACCATCGGCGCCGTGCTGGCACGCTCGCAGATGCTGGCCAAACTGCAGCAGCACGCGCCGATTCCGCTGCGCGACTATTTGCCGGTGGCTGCCATCAAGTTGCTGCTGCATCCGCTGCTGGTACTCGCCACGGGAAAGGCAGCCATCGCCCTGGGTCTGCCCTTGAGCCGGTTTGCCCTGACCGTGATGGTGCTGGCTGCCGCCCTGCCGAGCGCCAGCAACGTATCACTGCTGGCCGAGCGCTTCGGCGCTGACAACGGACGCATTGCGCGCATCATTCTGCTGTCAACCGCGACAGCCTTTCTGACCTTTTCACTGGCGGTGAGCTGGCTCAGCTGACTCCTTTGAAGGTCTGGTTTCGAGTTGGGGACAGAGCACGCTGTCAAATCAGCAGTGGATCAACGTCGATGGCCCAGCGGATGAGGCCGCGACCATCGCTGCCCTGGCGCGTGGTGTGCAACACGCCCTGCCAGTTTGAGAGAAAATTTTGCAGTGCCGTGCGCGAAGGGCTTTCAATCAGCATCTGCGACCGCTCGACATTGGCAACACGCTGAATACTCATCGGTACGGGCGGGTAAAGCGTGATCAGACCGCTGAGTTGACCGACATCGGGCAAGCTGGCGGCGCCAGTACTGGCAGCAGCCAGAAAACCCTGAGCCACTTCCTGCGTGCGGGCCTCGGCGCGCACCAGCGCCTGAAAACTGAAAGGCGGCATGGCGGCCTGCTCACGCTCCTCTAGCTGCTTGGCTGCAAAAGCCGGGTAGTCGTGGCGCTTCAAGGCTTCAAACAGCGGATGCTTGGGGTGAAAAGTCTGCAGCCACATCTCGCTTTGCGCGCTGATGTCAGCGTCGCGCCCGGCGCGGCCACCGGCCTGCATCAGCAAGCCAAACAGTCGCTCGGCGGCCCGAAAGTCGCTGGAGAACAGGGCGCCGTCCGGATTGATCGCCGCCACCAGCGTGATGCGCCGAAAGTCGTGCCCCTTGGCAATCATTTGCGTGCCCACCAGTACATCAACTTCACCCGCATGAACGCGCGCCAGCCGCGATTCAAGTTCGCCCTTCAGTCGGGTGCTGTCGGCGTCGATGCGGGCGATGCGCACCGGCTCACCTTCTGGCCACTGCGCACTGATCGAATGGGGCCGGCGTACATCCGCCAGCAACTCAGCCAGGTGTTCTTCAAGCCGCTCGGTGCCGCGCCCCATGGCTGCGATGTCCGGGTTGCCGCAAGCCGGGCAGGCACGTGGCACGCGCTCGGTGTAGCCACAATGGTGGCAGCGCAGGGTTCGGTCAATCTTGTGAAAAACCCGGTAGGCGCTGCAATGCGGACATTCACTCTTCCAGTCGCAGTCGGCGCAGTGCAGGACCGGCGCGTAACCGCGACGGTTCAAAAACACCAGACTCTGCTCGCCACGCGCCAGCCGCTGCGCAATCGCCTCCAGCAGGGGCGGGGCAATCACGCATCTTTTTGGCTGATGGTTCATGTCGACCCGGCGTACCAACGGCAGGCTAGCATGCTGGCCAATGCGGCTGGGCATCTGCAGGCGAACGTAGCGGCCGCCTTCTGCCGCAGGCCGACTGTGGTGCCACGTCTCCAGTGATGGCGTGGCCGATCCGAGCAGGACCTTGGCACCCTCCAGCCGGGCCCGGTAGACTGCCAGATCGCGCGCCGAATAGCGCGCACCCTCCTGACTCTTGTAGCTGGGGTCATGCTCCTCGTCGACGATGATCAGCCTGAGCGCCGGTAGCGAAGCAAAGATCGCCATGCGCGTACCCAGCACGATGCGAGCCACTCCGCTGTGCGCCGCGAGCCAGCTCTTCAGGCGCTGCGCCGGTGTCATGCCACTATGCAGACAAACCACGGCGCCAGAGCCAAACAGGCAGTCGAAGCGGGCTCGGAAACGCGATTCGAGCTGCGGCGTCAGGTTGATTTCCGGCACCATGACCATGGCCTGGGCGCTGGCATCGCGCTCGAGCAACTGCTGGACGATTTGCAGATAGACCTCGGTCTTGCCACTGCCGGTGGCGCCAAACAGCAAAAAGGGCCCGGCAGCAGCGTTGAATTGAGTGATCACCGATTGCTGCTCGGCAGTCAACGGCAAGGCGGCCGCAGCAGCGGCGGACTGTGCGGACTCCAGGTCTGCTGGCTTGGCATAGCGCTTGATTCGTCGCGCCACCTGCAGCGCTGTGAGTTCGCGCAATTGCGGCGGCAGTGCGGCCAGGGCCACCTCTCCCACAGAGCGCTGGTAATAGTCCGCCGTGAATGACACCAGTTGCCGCCACGCCACTGAGAGCGGAGCAATGCCTTCGATCTCCCCTGCAATCGGGCGCAGCTTGTCTGCGGAAATTTCTGCTTCGTTGCGCACAGCCGCTTCATTGCTGGACCGATCCCAGATCACGCCGAGCAACTCGCGTTTTCCAAGCGGTACGCGCACCAGGGTGCCGGCAGCAATGGAGTGCTCATTACGATAGGTCAAAGGCCCGGCAAGCTGGCTGTGAACAGGGGTTTGTACCAGTACCGAAAGCAGCTTCATGACGAGCCCGGATTTAAGGCGCAAAGTTGATGTGAACTTGCGGAAAACGCCTTAAGTCTTTGATTCATAATAAATTTATACCGGATTCAGAGTTTCTGTGGATAACTTTGTTGATATCTCACCTCCAGCAGCCCCAAGCCCTTCAAAATCAAGGCTTTCACTGAAATGCCCATAAAAATAGCAAAATTTAAAATCGTTACAAATCAATCACTTACGATCGCTATTGGTTTTGTAGCAGGAGTCACGAAAAAATTCATGACTTTCGCAGTGCAACAAGAATTTTGTGCATAAGTCAGGCGCCACTAACCCGTTTCAGGGCCGAACCGTGTTATGAAATCATGAGCCAAAGATCTAAGCGCGCATCCGGCGAGAATGCTCATGCACCGCCTGCACGAGTGACGCCACATGCTCAGGAGGTGTGTGCTGACTTATGCCATGCCCCAGGTTAAAAATATGGGTTGGCCCGGTACCCGTTCCGGTGTGGGGTGCACCAAAGCTGCGCAGCGCTTTGGCCACTTCGGCGTCGATTTGCGCCGGCTCGGCAAACAGCACATTGGGGTCGATATTGCCCTGCAGCGCCTTGCTGCCGCCTACCAGCGCGCGGGCGCGCGCCAGATTGACGGTCCAGTCCAAGCCCAGCACGTCACACTTCAAGGCGCCCATTTCTTCCAGCCAGAGCCCGCCCCCCTTGGTGAACACAATCGACGGAATGCGCACGCCGTTGTGCTCTGTCTTCAGTTGCCCAAGCACACGGGTGGTGTAGGCCAGACTGAATTCCTGGAACGCACCGTCAGCCAGCACACCGCCCCAACTGTCGAAAATCATCACGGCTTGGGCGCCGGCCTCAATTTGCGTATTGAGGTACAGGGCTACCGCGTCGGCATTGATCTCCAGAATCCTGTGCATCAGGTCTGGACGGCTGTAAAGCATGGTCTTGACCAGGCGATAGTCGTCCGAACCCGCACCTTCGACCATGTAGCAAGCCAGGGTCCAGGGACTGCCGGAAAAACCGATCAAGGGCACCCGGCCGTTCAGGGCTTTGCGAATCGAGGTAACGGCGTCAAAGACGTAGCGCAGTTTGTCCATGTCCGGCACCGCCAGTTTGGCAACCGCTGCTTCATCACGTACCGCATGTGCAAACTTAGGCCCCTCACCGAGGGCAAACGAGAGACCCAGACCCATCGCGTCCGGTACCGTCAGAATGTCGCTGAACAGGATGGCGGCGTCCAGCGCGTAGCGGTCAATCGGCTGCAGCGTGACCTCGGTCGCATAGTCGGTGTTGGTCGCCAGCCCCATGAAGCTGCCAGCCCTGGCACGGCTGGCGCGGTATTCGGGCAAATAGCGTCCGGCCTGGCGCATCAACCAGATCGGCGTGTGGTCAGTGGCCTGACGCAGACAGGCACGGATAAAGGAGTCGTTTTGCAGGGGCGCAAAGGCGCTGGGGTGGGAAGATATATTCATACGCCAATTGTCGCAGCAAGAAGCCCTCACGGCAGTCGCATGGCCGCATCCTCAAAGGTGCCAGCCTCGGCGTCCAGGTGACAGGCGGCGCAGTTGCTGCGGCTCTTGACCTTGGGCGATTGCCAGACAGCGGCTGTGATGTCGCTGTGCTTTTTGACCCAGTACGGTGTTTCTGTGATGCGCAGCGGCGTCGCGTCCGCCGTAATCGAGAGGTCAATCTTGGTGGCTGGCTCCGTCTTGCGCTGCTCGGCCGAATTGTCAGTCAAAAAAGTCAGCAGTGCCGCCGTCGTAGGTGCATCCAGTCCCAGGTCGGAGCCAAAGTGCTGCTTTTGTTCGCTCATGATGCGCACCCAGGAACGCCTGGGCAGCAACGACGGGTGAAATGCCAGGTGGCAGCTACCGCACTCCTCACGCCACTGGGCGTTGTCGGCCAGTTTGGGGCCGACAAATGCCACGGCCGGCGTCTTGGGCTTGCCCGCCGTTCCACCGAGTTGCTGCTCCAACGGTGCGTGCAGCGCATAAAAGAACCACCAAATGCCATACGTCGCCATCAGCATGGCCATGAACAGCGCCACCAGCAGCCTGGGACGCGCAGCCGGGGCGCTGGCGTCGGCCAGCTTGGTACCCGTGAGCATGGAGTGCGCCAGATTTTCCTTGTGCAAGAGGCTCTCGACGATGACACCGGTCAGATGTCCGAACACCAACAGCAGCATCAGGTTGGCGGAGAATTCGTGCAGGCTCTTGAAGATCCGCCCCTGCGTGATGCCCATCCAGCCAGCTATCGCGCCCTGCTGTTCTTCGCCACCCAGCGTGAAGAAACCGGTGATTCCCACAAGAATTGCCAACAGCAACAGCAGATAAATTGCCACGCTGCCCGTCGGATTGTGGCCAACATGGCGCGGCGCCTTGCGATCGAGCACCTGACGCAAATAGACCAGCGCGTCCTTGGGTCCGAACCAGAACGAAGAAAAACGGGCGTAGTGCGTCCCCAGCAAGCCCCAAACGATCCGAAAGGCGACCAGTCCCAGCATCTGGTAGCCCAGAAAAACGTGGACCGAGAGCCAGCGATCGGACTCGCTGGTCAACCAGGCGCCGGCAAAACTCAGGGCCAGCGCCCAATGGAACACCCTGGTCGGAATGTCCCAGATCAAAATACGCTGCATAAGCTCAATTCTTTGGTGAAAGATGCTGACTCTAGCCACCGCGAATTAAGGCCGCCTTAAGCGTCCGAACACCAAGCGCTTGTCGCCGCAGATCCTCAGAGCGCTGCCAACGCCGTGCGCAGGTCCTGCACCGTGAGAATCTCTGACAGGACGACCGGCGTCTTGCCGACCTGATAGAGAACGTATACCGGCACACCGTTGCGCCCCAGCTGTGCCAGGGCGCTCGTGATGGCAGGGTCGCGCCGTGTCCAGTCGGCGCGCAGCAAGGCGACTTTCTTGGCAGTCAGATCGGACAGCACGTCGGCATTGACCAGTGTCGTCTTCTTGTTGTACTGGCAGGTGACGCACCAGGCAGCCGTGAAGTCGACAAAGACAGGTACGCCGGTGCCCAAGGCCTGTTCGACTCGCCCAGGTGCCCAGGGCTGCCAGCGCTCCGAACTGACGGGAGCGCTGCCAACATCGACAGGCCGTGTCACGTTGCGACCCAGCGCCGCCAACATCAGCGCCAGGACTAAAACGGTGACACCGGTCAACAGCCAGCGGCTACGCCCCGTCAGGCTGAGCGACCAGAGCACGCCGCTCATAGCCACCAGTAAAGCCAGCAGTGCACCCGCCCCATCAATACCGGTTTGCTGGCCCAGCACCCAAACCAGCCAGACCACCGTCGCAAACATCGGAAACGCCATGGCACGACGGAAAGTATCCATCCAGACACCAGGACGCGGCAAGCAGCGCGCGACTGCCGGAATGAAACTCGCCGCCAGGTAGGGCAAGGCCATGCCCAAGCCGATGCTGGCAAAAACCAGCAGTGCCTGCAAAGCGGGCAGACTGAGCGCCAATCCGAGCGACGCGCCCATAAAGGGCGCGGTGCAAGGCGAGGCGACGGCAACCGCCAACACACCCGACAGGAAGGCGTTGACCGACGGATTCTTCGCCTGCAGCGTACTGAGGCGGCTTGGCAGGAACAGGCCGAACTCGAACAAGCCAGCCAGGTTCAAGCCCATCACCGTAAACAGCACCGCCAGCAGTGCCACGACCGCCGGCGACTGCAGTTGAAAGCCCCAGCCCAGTTGCTCGCCGGCGCTGCGCAAACCCAACATCAGGGTGCCCAGGGCCAGGAAGGAAATCACCACGCCCGCGCTATAGGCCAGTCCGCTGACGCGATGTCCGTGCCGGTCGTTGGCGTGGCGGGTAAAACTTATGACCTTGATCGCCAGCACCGGAAAGACGCAAGGCATCAGGTTCAGGATCATGCCGCCAAGCAGCGCGCCCAGCAAGGCAGCCCACAGACTCAGGCCAGGCTTTGCCGGCGCGGCAGCCGGCAGCACCGACTCAGGTGCGCCAGTGGCACTGGGGCTCAGCTTGGGCCAGTTACCAAGCACCTTCAGTTCAGCACGGTAGCCCTGACCATCCGCCGCCAGTACCACCGGCATGACGTCGGGCGAATTGCCGCGCTGCTGGGACAGCGGCACCTGGGCGCTCCATACCCCCCCGTTCCAGCTCTGCGTCCACTGCGCCGCGGTCTCAATCACTTCCGGCGTTTCCGGAAAAAATTCCAGTGTCTTGCCGCGCAACGCCAGCGGTAGCCCCTGCACCGTCAGTTTGATGACATGGCCGTCAATCAGGACGCTGCTGTCCGGCAAGATGCCGGTACTGCCCAGCACCGGCTTCGGCTTGGCGTCAAAAGCCTTGTTGAACGCAACGCTGTTGGCTGCCATGGATCCTTTGACCGGTACCTTCAGCGCGAACTCTCCCTCTTCAGGGATGCACTCCTTGCGACAGACCAGCCAGTTGGCCTTGAGCTTGACTTCAATCTCGTTGTTCGTCAGGCCTGGTTTGAAGTCCTGCGAAATGGTGAGCGGCACCGGCAGCAAGACGGTGCCGTCAAAGCCGTAATTGGCCAGGTTGCCAATCGGTATCTTCTTGGGCAGCGGCCAGGCAATATCACCCGCAGTGATGCCTGCCGGCAGGGTCCACTGCACGGTGATCGGCAAACCGGAGTCGCCCGGATTTCTCCAGTAGGTGTGCCAGTCCGGTTGGTGTGTGAGTTGCAGACCCAGCCAGACCGTCTTGCCCGGATCAGCGCCATCTGGCGCATGGGCCAGCAACTCGGCTCTGACTTGCGGTGTCGTGACCACCGCCTTGCCTGAATTTTGAGCGGCAACCACAGAAGGCAGGGTCAGCGCAGCCAACCAAAGGGCAGCCGCGCAGCAGCGCAGAAGAAAGGGTGTGCGTGTCGATGCCATCAATGGGATTAGATCAGAAGCTCAATGTCCCTTGTGTAAAGACAGGAGGCAATTTTTTGGGTGCCTTGATGCGTAGTTGCTTGTTGACGTTTTCACGTCCAAAGACGACTTCGATGTCAGCTACCGACACGCCAAACTGGGGCGCCAGAAATCGCACCATGTGATCGGTTGCCTTACCAGCCACGGGTGCGGCGGTGACGCTGACCTTGAGCTGTGTACCTTTGGGCTTGCCGATGGCGTCCTTGGCCGCACTGGGTTTGCCCAGGATATTGACCACCAGCACCTCGCCCTCCCAGGCAAAAAAGGAGTCACCCGTCGCGTTTCTAACCTGACCTCGACTCATGACAGCCCCCACGCTCGGCACGGTGTGTCCTCGCTGCCCCCCACGGGGGTGCGAGCTTGCTTGGGGCGGCCCGGCGCTGCGCTCATGGCGCAAAACCCAGCACGACCCGGCGCGTACTGGCTGATTTTTTCTCTATCTTGGTGACGACAACCGCGCCGATTTCAGCGGTATTGGCCACGTGGGTTCCGCCACAGGGCTGAAAGTCGATCAGTTCCAGGTCGCCGATCCGGATAGTGCGAATCCTGCCACTGCCACGCGGCGGCTGTACCGACATGCTCTTGACCAAGGCCGGATTGGCGTCAAGCTCCTCGTCGGTGATGGCTCCCACAACGACCGGATACGCCGCTGCTACCAGACGCGCAATGCCGGCACTCAGTTGTTCCTTATCGAGTGCATCGATCATGTTGAAGTCAAGCCGTGCATAGTCGGGCGTGATCGAACAACCGTTCACCAGTTGGGGAACGAGGTGGCACAGCAGGTGCGTCGTCGTGTGAAAACGCATCAGGCGGTGCCGTCGCGCCCAATCAATACGCGCCGTGACGACGTCACCCACGACCAGACGCGCGCCAGCGACTTGCCCGGTTTGGAGCAGGAGAGTCAGCGACTCTGGCGCCGGCAAATGGCAGATATCGGCATTGAAGCTGCCGTCTTCATTCTTGCCCTTGCGGGAATCGACGATACCGACCTCGGTGCCATCGACGCGCACCAGCATCCCTGCGTCACCGGCCTGGCCACCGCCGAGCGGATAAAAAACCGTGCGATCCAGCACGATGCCCTGGGGCGTGATGGCCATCACCGTGGCGCGGCATTCGGTGAGGTAGGCGTCAGTGCGGAACAGGTCTTGTGTCATGCTTTGATAATACCGGCATGCCGCCTGCCGTCGCCGCCCTACCCTCGATTGTTCTTTGCACTCTCAATGCCAGGTACATCCATGCGTCGCTGGGCCTGCGCTATCTGCTGGCAAATATGGAGGACTTGCGGGCGCAGACGGTGATGCGTGAATTCACCGTGGCGCGAAAACCGCAGGAGATCGCTTCGGAACTGCTGGCGCTGCTCGGCGAACCGCTAGACGGTGCAACGCAAGTCATCGGCCTGGGCGTGTACATCTGGAACGTGACGCAGAGCACCGAACTGGTACGCCTGCTTAAGACAGCACGCCCGGCAGTCAAAATTGTGCTGGGAGGTCCCGAGGTCAGCCATGAGCTTGACGACCAAGACATCGTGCGTCTGGCGGATCATGTCATCACTGGCTGGGGTGATGTGAGCTTTCCAAAACTCTGCCGCGCCTTGCTGGATGAACCCCAGCCGCGGCTGAAAGTGATCCAGGGTGAGCAGCCGCCCTTGAACGAGATTGCGCTGCCCTACGCTGAGTACAGCGACGCCGATCTGGCGCACCGACTGCTTTACGTAGAGGCATCGCGCGGCTGCCCGTTCAAGTGCGAGTTTTGTTTGAGTTCGCTCGACCAGACCGCCTGGGCCTTTGATCTGGAGAAATTCCTGGCAGCGATGCAGGTCCTGCACCAGCGCGGCGCGCGCCACTTCAAGTTTGTCGACCGGACTTTCAATCTGAAAATAGACGCCTCGGTCCGAGTCCTGCAGTTCTTTCTGGAGCGTCTGACGGAGGATTTGTTCCTGCACTTCGAGCTTGTTCCAGACCATTTACCCGAGCGCTTGAAAGCCCTGATCGTGCAGTTTCCACCCGGCGTACTGCAGTTGGAGATCGGCGTCCAGAGTTTCAACCCGGAAGTCCAGCAGCGCATCTCACGCCGCCAGGACAACGCCAAGACCGAGGCCAATCTGCACTGGCTCACCCAAGCGTCCCACGCGCATCTGCACGCCGATCTGATTTTCGGCCTGCCCGGTGAAACGCTGCAGAGCTTTGCTGCCGGCTTTAACCGCCTGTATGCACTGCGGCCAGACGAAATCCAGTTGGGCATTTTGAAGCGCTTGCGCGGCACGCCGATAGAGCGCCACAGCGTGGAGCACGCGATGGTTTATGAAACTGAAGCGCCGTACAGCGTGCTGCAAACCGGTGTGCTGGACGCAGGCACGGTTCTGCGTTACACGCGCTTCGCACGCTACTGGGACCTGCTTGCCAACTCGGCTCGCTTCAAACAGACTTTGCCGCTTCTGCTGGAACGGGACCCGCCGTCGCCGTTCCACGCCTTCCTGGCGTTCTCCGACTGGCTGTGGCGGCGTGCCGGCAAAACCAGCGAGCTGTCGCCGGAACTGCTGGTGGATGCGCTGGCTGACTATCTCTGTGGTGCTTGCGGCATGAACAGCCAGGACGTGCAACAGGCGCTGCTGTCCGACTACACCGGCAGTGGGGCACGCTCCAACCCGCACGCTCTGCAAGGACTGTTGCCCAAGCCGCCTGCGCCTACGATTGGTAGGTCAAAGCGTTTGGCGCCAAGGCAGGGACGGCATCTGGAGCCCAATCAGGGTCTAAGATAGAGCGATGAGCAATAAATCCAGATTCTGGGCCGACCTGACAACGCAGGACTTTGCCCGACTGATCAAGAGTGGCGAGGCAGCGCAGACGATTGCAGTCCTGCCGGTCGCGGCCACCGAACAGCATGGGCCGCATTTGCCGCTCTGTGTGGACACGGCGCTGGTCGACGGCGTGCTGGCGGCTGCCTTGCCGAAACTGGCACCAGCACTGAAGGTGCTTTTCCTGCCGACACAGGCCGTGGGTCTGAGCCCCGAGCATGCTGCCTTTCCCGGCACACTCACACTGAAAGCCGAAACCATTCTGCGCTTGTGGACCGACATTGGCGAGTCGGTGGCAGCAGCGGGCATCAAGAAACTGCTGATCTTCAATTCGCATGGCGGCCAGGTCAGTGTGATGGATCTGGTCGCGCGTGATTTGCGCGCGCGCCTGGGGCTTCTGGTCTACAGCGCGAGTTGGTTCAATCTGCCGCTGGTAGATGAAAGCGGGCGGGATGTGACGGCGCTTTTCAGTGCTGACGAACACCGTTTTGGCATCCATGGCGGCGCGATCGAGACTTCCATGATGCTGGCGCTCCAAGCTTCCCTGGTGGACATGGCGCAGGCACAGAACTTTGCATCGACGGCCCAAGACCGCGCACAGTCTCTGAGCATTCTTGGCAACGGCAAGAGCGCCAAGCTTGGCTGGCAAATGCAGGATTACAACCCGGCAGGTGCGGTTGGCAATGCTGCCGCTGCCAGCGCCGAGAAGGGACTCGCCCTGCTCAATGCGGCTGGACGCGGTCTGGGCCTCTTGCTGGCGGAGATGGACAGCCTGCCTTTGAGCACACTGGTTCATCAAGCCCAAGACGGGTCAGACCAGCAGAAGCCCTGACCGCTTACACGCCAGATGCTGGCCTCCCACGATCTGTTTGCCTTGGGCGCGGCGGCCTGCTGGGCCGGCGCCAGCCTTATTTCGGTATCACCTTCACGCCATCTGGGTGCTTTTGCATTTACGCGCTGGCGCATGCTGATGGTCGCCTTGATGCTGTGGGCGGTGTCAATCGCCACGGGCGGCTGGCGCAGTCTTGCACCCGAGTCCTGGAGCGTGATGGCCCTGAGCGGCCTGATTGGCATCTTCGTCGGCGACACCGCCCTGTTTGCCGCCATGAACCGGCTCGGGCCACGGCGCTCGGGCGTGCTGTTTGCGACCCATGCCATGTTCGGTGCATTGCTGGGTTTCTGGCTGCTGGGCGAGCGCATGAGCCTGCAGGCCAGTTGGGGTAGCGCCCTGACCATGGTCGGCGTCATCAGCGCCATCCTGCTGGGCCGCGACAAGGACGACCAGCACGCCTGGGAGGCAGATCGCGGGCACGTCGGTGTTGGCGTTGCTCTGGGGCTGTTGGCAGCCCTGTGCCAGGCGATCGGATCACTGATTGCCAAACCCTTGATGAGTGGCGACCTGGATCCGATTTCGGCCTCTGCCGTTCGGGTGTCGGTGGCCTGCATTGCCCATTTCATCCTGCTGTGGTTCGGTCTTCCAGCAGCCCGTGCGCACCATAGCCTGACGCTGCGCGTGCTGGCACAAACGGCACTCAATGGTTTCATCGCGATGGGGGTCGGCATGACCCTGGTTTTGCTGGCCCTGCAAAGCGGCGATGTCGGCATGGTCGCGATTCTGTCCTCGGTGTCGCCCGTTCTGTTGCTGCCCTTGCTGTGGTTGCGATTGGGTCGCGCACCCGCTCCGGGTGCGTGGCTCGGCGCCGGTTTGACCGTGCTGGGTACGGCGCTGATCCTGCTGCGCTAGCCCTGAAGATTCAAGAACTTGTTTGCTTTGGGAAGCCAGCGCCAGCCGCGTGTGAGCCAAGGGCGCCGCGCTGGATGGCTCCGCGAATGTCATGGGCCTATGGTCCTGTCATTCCGGACCCCGGATCGAGCCCGGGGCAAGCTCTGATCCGGGATCCAGTGCCACACCACCACTGGATTGCGGGTCAGGCCCGCAATGGCAAACCAGCGGCCCGCAATGACAAGACCATGTGAAAGATCTGGCTGATGGGGCGCTCAGTGCAGCGGCATAAAGGGGGAGTCCGCAGGACGGAGGACAGCCGCGGAGCTGAGTGCCCCGGCGGCCAGATCCACCTGCTCGGCAAGCTGAACACGGTTCGACCTGCCATTCTTTCGGGAAAACTCCATCGGCGTACCGACATCATGCGTGGGTGATCCAGCTTGCGTGGTCGGCGTGTTCCAGATGCGGCAGCGTGTTGAACGTTACCAGCGTGTGACGCTTGGGGTTGAAAGCAAACTCGGTGACGGCGCTGTTGCGGATGCGCATATTGAGTTCGATGGTGGTCTCGGGGGTCGTGCCGAGCACATGACCGACGGCAGTGGCAATCGGTCCACCGCTGGAGACGATCAGTACATTGCCCTCGTAGTTCTTGCGAATATGGTCTAAAGCACTGGTTACACCCAAGCGGAATTCACGGTAACTCGGCATTCCCTTGGGGCTGACGACGCCGTTCATCCATTGCGTCAAGCCGTCTCGCAGCAGACGAAAGTGGTGCCGGTAAAGCTCCGGTGTGTCAGGTTTTTCGAGCTTGTGCGGATACACCGCAGCGATGACGGCTTCGCTGTCAAATTCGTTCAGGCCCGGCCACTGCAATGTGGCCCCTTGGGGCGGCCCGGCGGTGAAGCGGGACTCCATGCCTTCAAGAATTGCTGTGCAGGTCTGCATCTGACGGCGCAGGGTGCCGGTCAACACGGCATCAAAGCGCAGGCCCTTCTGGCCAAAATAGTCGCCCAATCGCGCGCTTTGCTTTTGCCCCAGCTCACTCAGCTTGTCGTAGTCTGCGGCGCCAAACGAAGCCTGGCCATGGCGTACGAGGTAAAGGGTTCCCATGCAGCGAATCTAAACGATGCGATGCCTGCCCTCTTGTCGCGCTAGCGACCAGGTTCTGCACGCCCCGGGGCAGTCCGGCACGGGGCGTGTCAAAGCTTGACCGTTCCCTCGACACAGGTCACCGACTCGCCGCCGACCCAGACCTGCCCGTGCTCATCCTGCTCGATATA
>Ga0194063_10000057_pt1 | contig 82582 bp, 81 predicted proteins | sample SepL3720m_MetaG_FD_155459 | JGI IMG/M metagenome (GOLD analysis project Ga0194063, IMG submission 155459) | Anoxic zone freshwater microbial communities from boreal shield lake in IISD Experimental Lakes Area, Ontario, Canada - Sep2016-L373-20m | ecosystem: Environmental > Aquatic > Freshwater... | reverse complement strand
GCTCATATTGTTTCCACCAATCACAGTGGTTCACATGCGGGCTATTATCCTGGCGCTAAGCAAATGGCCATACAAATTGCCTTTTCACCTGTGGATGGCAAATTGTTAAGCGCACAAATTGCCGGTTATGAAGGGGTAGATAAGCGAATTGATATAATGTCTTCTATAATACAAAGAGGCAGCGATATTTTTGAATTAACAGAATTTGAACATGCCTATGCACCTCCTTATTCATCGGCCAAAGATCCTGTGAATATGGCCGGATTTGTGGCTGAAAATATAATGACCAATCGATTAAAAGTATTTTATTGGAATGAAATGGCCGATTTGTCTACAGACAGTTTATTACTTGATGTGCGAACCGTTAAAGAATTTGAAGCAGGGTATATTGGACAAGCCATTAATATTCCTGTTGATGAAATTCGTGAAAGATTGCAGGAATTGCCCAAGGATAAGAAAATTTATATTTATTGTGAGGCAGGCCTTAGGGGATACCTTGCTCATCGCATCCTACGTCAGGAAGGATTTGAAGAAGTGTATAATCTTTCTGGGGGATATGTCAGTTGGAATGCTGCACAAACGGAATCAGCACTTGCTTCTAAATCAGCGTTAGCAGTGATTGGGTAATATAATTTTCAAATCTACTTATTAGACCCAGGTAAAGCCATCTTTTCTGATTGGCAATATGCGAGGACGGTAACCTGCAGCAGCCAAGGCATTGCAAAGTGCTGGTGATACGGTGGGTAAACCTACTTCGCCAACTCCACCTGGTTCTTCTTTGCTTTCAACTATGTATACTTCCACAGGAGGCATTTCTTTAAAGCGCAGTATCTCGTAGCCATAAAAGCCTTCCTGTTCAACACGACTATCCATTACCGTTATTTCGCCCATCAGTGTTTGTGAAAGTCCAAATGCCAGTGCTCCTTGCATTTGGTTGAGCAATCCATCTGGGTTAATTACCTGCCCGCAATCAATGGTTGCCACGACTCTTGTGATCCTGAATTTTTTGGGTGCCAATAGTTCAATTTCAATAGCATGTGCGGCATACGCTTTTGCAAAAACAAAACTATGGGTAGCCAATCCAATGAAGTGTTGAGGACTACGGGTAGCTCCCCATCCGATTTTGTCTGCAGCCAATTTTAATACTCCAGCAATTCTACTCGGAGATTGAAGGATAGCGCCGGGGTCATCGCCCGTTTTAAAATCAGGTCTATTTTCGAGTAGGGATAACCGGTATGCAAGTGGGTCTTTTTTAGTGCTTATCGCAATTTCATCAATAAAGCATTCCACTGGAAAAGTATTGGCACAAATATCTACAGCCCTCAGCCAGCCTCTATTGATATTGAATGCAAGGCCGGTGTAGCCAGTTTTTATATTGGGAAAATCATAACAGAAGCTTTTATCAAGTCCACTCATCTCGGGGGCATTTTTTGTATTGGGCCCCTCGGTCATAGTCGCCACCGGAGTGCCTAGTACATGGTGCTGCCAGGCTTGTACATTTCCTTGTTCATCTATACTAGCTTTTAAAAAATGGTAATTAGCAGGTCGGTAGGGAGAAAACTTAGTATCATCGGCTCTTTCCCATACCAATTGAACTGGCTTGTCTATTTGCTTAGCAATTTTAACTGCTTCTATTGCAAAGTCAAAATGTAGTCTCCTGCCAAATGCCCCACCCATGAGGGTAAGATTCATTTTGATATTTTCTTTTTTAAAGCCAAAATCGGCTGCAATTGTATTGACAGCCCAGTCTGGTAATTGTAATCCCCCCCAGAGTTCACATTGGTCTCCATTAATCGCTGCAATAAAATTCATGGGTTCGATTGTAGCATGTGCCAAAAAAGGGGCTGCATAGCTGGCGGTAATTTCCTTTTTCCCTTTAATCGATTCCACCTTGCCCTTGCTATAGGTTTCGTATTGTGGTGCTAAGGCCGCTTTTTCTTTGAATTGAGCAAATAGTGTTTCTGTATTTTCATTATTGTGCAGCCCTTCCTCCCAAACAATTTTTAATAATTTTCTTGCCTTAATGGCAGTCCAAGTATTGATAGCTATAACAGCAACGCCTGCACGAACATGCATAGGTGCTCCTGTGCCTTCATATTTGACTACTTTTAAAACCCCAGGAATTTTCAATGCAGCACGATCATCTACACTGATGAGTTTGCCACCTAGCACAGGACATCTTTCTGCAACGGCATAAACCATTCCTTCTACTTTAGTATCTATACCATATTTTGTTTTGCCTGTAAGGATATCTTTAAGGTTGGCTCTTTTCTCCGACTTGCCAATGATTTTGAAATCTTTAGGATTCTTTAATGCTACTTCTTTTGGAACGGGTAGTTGAGCCGCTTGACAAACCAGGGCTCCATATTTTATTCGCTGCATAGTGATGGTATTCACCACTTCGCCATTGTCTGCCGCACAAGCTGATTCTTTAATTTTCCATATAGCAGCAGCTGCGCTGATGAGCATTGTTTTGGCAATTGCGCCTGCTTGACGCAGCGTATTATAAAGTGTCATTACACTTTGACTGCCACCTGTATCATGCGCTCCTTCTGTTAATGTACCATATGGCGCAATCGCAACAGTTACATTTTTAAAATCAACTTCTAATTCTTCTGCAACAATCATTGGTAATGCGGTGTCAATACCTTGCCCCGATTCTTGCTTTGCAACAAAAATGGTAACCTTTCCTTTTTTGTCTATTTTCAGATAGGCATTCGGTTGAAAAAACTCGCAATCAAATGGATCACCTGCCAATGCAGGAAGACCAGGTAATAAAAAGCCTATGGCCAATCCTCCCGATGCAAAGGAACCCAATTTGATGAATTGTCTGCGATCAATTATTGCTTTCTTCATATTGACTGTGCTGGTTTATTGATTGATTTCATCAATGGCATAGTGAATGGCTTCTTGAATGCGGTGATAAGTTCCACAGCGGCATAAGTTTTCATTCATTGCTTCTTTAATTTCCTCTTCGCTTGGTTTTTTGTTTTTTTCAAGCAATGCAGCCGCCGCCATCATTTGTCCTGGTTGACAATACCCACATTGCGGAACGCTCGCTTTTTGCCAGGCCTTTTGTACTGGATGCGATCCATCTTCAGATAATCCCTCGATAGTAGTAATTTTTTTGCCTACACATTTTGAAATAGGTCGCTGGCAGGCAAAGGCTGCTTCGCCGTCGAGCATTACAGTACAGGCGCCACAACTGGCTACACCGCACCCGTATTTGGTGCCAGTAAGATTTAGCAGATCTCGAAGTACCCATAATAGTGGCATGTCGGCATCGGCTTCTACTGTGTAATTCTTTTTATTTACTTCAATGGCAAATTGGGGCATACTGAATAAGATTAGATTTGTCAATAGAAAGATACTACAAATTATGCTAATATAAAATGGAGTAGTGATCGATATTTTTAATTTTTATTGTAGCTTGAATTATCTTACTTGTTTAAATAATGAATATGCATCAACCTGCTCATTTTATTCAGCAATATCAATTGGTTCCACATCCCGAGGGAGGCTGGTATAAGGAAACCTATAAGAGTAAAGACTTGATTCCTATGGAAGGATTGCCTGCTAGTTTTTCAGGGCCACGCGTATTTTCAACGGCCATTTATTTTTTATTAGAAAAGGGAAATTTTTCTGCCTTTCATACTATCAAAAGTGATGAATGTTGGCATTTTTATGCAGGAGGAGCCCTGGATATTTTTATCCTTTCAGAAGGAAAGGAATTAAAGCATATTCAATTGGGTAATGATGTTGCCAAAGGTCAATTGTTTCAATATTGTGTACCGGCAAATACTTGGTTTGCGAGCAGACCAGCAGTAGGCACTGAGTTTTCATTTGTTGGCTGTACAGTAGCACCTGGATTTGATTTTGATGATTTTCAATTAGCAGATAAAAGTCAATTGACAAATCTTTTTCCATCGCAGGCTTCCTTGATTGCTGAATTATGTAGGTAAATAGGAGGGACCCAATCAATCCGGACTGAATGAATGGAGTATTGTATTATCTTACAGCATGCTTCGTTTGCTATTGAAATTGTATTGGAAATTAGGAGGTTGGAAAATCGTTGGGAATTTTCCCTATGAGTACAAAAAAATGGTATTGGCTGTTGGTCCTCATACCAGTTGGAAAGATATCTTGATAGGTTTCGCTGCCAGAAATGCATTGAAAATTCACCATGCAAAATTTATTGGTAAAAAAGAACTGTTTGACGGTCCCTTTGGTTGGCTATTCCGTTGGCTGGGTGGTACGCCCGTTGACCGATCCAGTAAGCATGGAATGGTGAGTCAGGTAGCAGCCCTTTTTGATGCCAATGATCGCTTTATATTGGGGATAGCCCCTGAAGGAACGAGAAAAAAAGTTGATAAATTAAAATCTGGGTTTTACTATATCGCAAAAACGGCTAAAGTGCCCATTGTGCCTATTGGACTTGATTTTGAAAATAAATTATTACGTATTGGAACCCCTTGCTGGCCTAGCAATGACGAAGAAACAGACATGCAATCAATCCTTGCCTTTTTTACTGATATAAAAGGACAAGTGCCTTCCTTGGACTTGCGCCATCTGAAATAATCTTACCAAGCTTTGTGATAATATATTGCCAATAATGATAGGAATCATTTTTGGGTAATAAAGCTCGGCTTAACTTTGACTTCTGAATGAAAGGCAATGCAATGAATACTTGACTGTTTGTTTTCATTCTAACGATTATTTAAAAAATTTTGCCATGAAATTTGGATTGCTTTCGCTTTTCGCCCTTTTCTTTTTATTGCAGTGCAATACAAAAACAGCAGACAAGGAAGCTGCTGTTAAAGAAGCTGATTTTGTTATTAAGTCAGATTCGCCTACTATTAAAACAGATGAACATTATTTGTGGGAGCCTGACCCCAATGCAAAGAAAGGAGTAACAATGATTCGGACTCGGCCAATTTCAAAAGATTCACTAACGGTAAGTAGTATACTGAATTTACTAAATCTAACTTACCCAGCTATAAAAGTGGATTCCCTGGGCCAGTCACAGGATACGGTATTTATAGCCATTCGAAAGAGCCGTTATCTCACCCAAGAAATGGGGTCCTACGGAGCAAGTTCGTATTTAGCAGAGTTGACTTATAATCTAACAGAAATCAGCGGTATCAATTTTGTTAACATTCGTTTTAAAGCAGGTGAGCATGCTTCGCCCGGCACTTATGGTAGAACCGACTTTGTTTCATTAAGAAATTAAGGCACTCATTCCCTCTACTTTTTAATGCATGATTTAATTTAAATATTATGAAGTATACAGTTAAAGCCAATGATTTTGAGTTTGCTTACACCGATGAATCTATTCAGCAGGTAGATATAGAAAAAATATCCCTTGCTCATTACCATGTATTAGCCAATCATCGTTCTGTAAAAGCTGCTGTTACGGCGGCTGATTTAAAGAATAAAAAAATCATCGTTGAATTGGAGGGCAGTTCCTATGAAGTAATTATTAAAGACGAGTTAGATGCGATTTTAGATACGATGGGCTTTGGCTTGAGCACAGAAAGACAAATCAAGGAAATTAAAGCGCCCATGCCAGGATTGGTATTAGAGATTGTAGTAAAGCAGGGAGATGCTGTAGAAGCTGGCCATAAACTTTTGGTATTGGAAGCCATGAAAATGGAGAATAGCATCATGCTTCCTGCCAATGCAATTATAAAACGAATTGCTGTTGTAGCTGGTCAAGCAGTAGAAAAAGGACAATTGTTAATTGAATTGGAATAACCATTTATTCCACAAAAAATAAAAATGATTGTATGCAAAAAATATTAGTGGCCAATCGAGGCGAAATAGCCCTGCGTATTATGCGCACTATTCGGGCAATGGGTATTCAATCGGTAGCAGTTTTTTCTGAAGCAGACAGAAAAAGTCCGCATGTAATGTTTGCCGATGAAGCAGTTTGTTTGGGGCCTGCTCCTTCTGCACAATCCTATTTGAATGGTGAAAAAATAATTGCACTGGCAAAATCATTGAAGGTAGATGGCATTCATCCAGGCTATGGATTTTTAAGTGAGAACGCCGATTTTGCACAAGCTGTAAAAGAAGCAGGCATTGTATTTATTGGGCCAACTGCCGCTGCGATGCGGATCATGGGGTCTAAATTGGCTGCAAAGGAATGTGTGAAAAAATTCAATATCCCGATGGTGCCTGGAATCGATGAAGCTATTGAAGAGGTGCAGTTAGCCAAAAAAATTGCTGCAAAAGTGGGCTATCCCATACTCATAAAAGCCTCTGCAGGTGGTGGTGGCAAAGGAATGCGAATTGTAGAAAAAGAATCTGATTTGGAAGAACAAATGCAAAGGGCTGTTAGTGAAGCAAAATCCTCCTTTGGAGATGGATCCGTTTTTATAGAAAAATATGTGAGTTCGCCGCGTCATGTGGAGATACAGGTTTTAGCAGATCAACATGGAAATATAGTACACCTATTTGAAAGGGAATGTAGTATTCAACGAAGACACCAGAAAGTGGTAGAAGAATCTCCCTCTTCTGTACTTACACCAGCATTAAGAAAAAAAATGGGGGAAGCTGCTGTTATGGTAGCCAAATCTTGTAATTATACAAGTACTGGTACAGTAGAATTTTTGATGGATGAGGAATTGAATTTTTATTTCCTAGAAATGAATACCCGGTTGCAAGTAGAACATCCAGTTACTGAAATGATAACGGGTATTGATTTGGTGGCCGAGCAAATAAAAATTGCTCGAGGTGAAAAATTGAGTTTTGTACAAGATGACTTAAAAATTAATGGGCATGCATTGGAGTTGAGGGTTTATGCAGAAGATCCCTTGAATAATTTTCTTCCTTCTATTGGTACACTTACAAAATATGTAAAACCTGTTGGAGAGGGGATTAGGGTAGATGATGGATATGAAGAAGGAATGGCCATTCCTATTTATTACGATCCCATGATCGCTAAACTAGCCACACATGGAAAAGATAGAAACGAAGCCATTCAAAAAATGAAGGAAGCCATTCGCTTATACCAAATTGAAGGAGTGGCTACTACCTTGACTTTTGGAACTTTTGTTTTTGAGCACGATGCATTTGTGTCTGGAAAATTTGATACGCATTTTGTAAAGAATTACTATACACCTGAAGCCTTGCTTGAAAAGCAAAGAGCCAACGCGGCCATCGCATCATTGGTAGCTTTGAAATATTGGAAAGAACAATTGGCCATCGCCCGACCTGTTGATCATAAAACAACCAGTTGGAAAAGAAGACTCGCATAATATTGATTGAAGTCAAGCGGCTTCTATTATTATTGAAAGAAAAATAGCATTACATGAAATCAAAGATTGAAATACTCAGAGAAAAATTAGCAGCAGGAAAGCAAGGTGGCGGTGAAGCAAGAAATAATACACAGCATAAGAAAGGGAAACTCACTGCAAGAGAGCGGATTTATTTGTTAATGGATGAAGGTAGTTTCGAAGAAATAGGGGCATTGATATTGCATCGTACCAAAGATTTTGGAATGGAAGATCAGCAATATTACGGAGATGGTGTCATCACAGGATATGGCACTGTCAATGGCAGGTTGCTATATGTTTTTGCCCAGGACTTCACCGTATTTGGAGGGGCATTATCGGAGACGCATGCTGAAAAAATTTGTAAGATTATGGATTTGGCCATGAAGACAGGTGCTCCATTGGTGGGGCTCAATGATTCAGGCGGAGCAAGGATACAAGAAGGTGTTCGTTCGCTCGGAGGATATGCCGATATTTTTTATCGCAATGTGCTGTCCTCGGGCGTTATTCCTCAAATTTCTGCTATTATGGGCCCCTGCGCAGGCGGCGCTGTATATTCTCCTGCTATTACCGATTTTACAATCATGGTAGAACATACCAGTTATATGTTTGTTACGGGGCCGAATGTTGTAAAAACGGTTACCAATGAAGAAGTAAGTTCTGAGGAATTGGGTGGTGCGTCTACCCATTCGGTGAAGTCGGGGGTAACTCATTTTACAGCAATCAACGATATGGATTGTATTGTACAGGTAAAAAAATTATTGAGTTATTTACCTCAGAATTGCGAAGACATTGTTTTGAAATTGCCCTATACATTAGTTGATGAATCAAGGCCCGATTTAGAAAAAATTATTCCCAGCAATACACATCAGCCATATGATATGCGTAGGGTAATTGAAGGCATTTGTGATGCAGATAGTTTTTTTGAAGTACATAAAAATTATGCAGAAAATATTGTGGTTGGGTTTGCGAGATTAGCCGGTAGGAGTATTGGTATTGTGGCCAATCAACCACTCTGCCTAGCTGGTGTATTAGATATAGATAGTTCTAAGAAAGGAGCCAGATTTACCCGCTTCTGTGATTGCTTTAATATACCATTATTGGTTTTGGTAGATGTGCCAGGTTTTTTGCCTGGTACCGATCAGGAATGGAATGGCATTATAACCAATGGTGCTAAATTATTATATGCATTGAGTGAGGCCACGGTGCCAAGGGTAACCGTTATTATAAGAAAAGCCTATGGAGGTGCCTACGATGTGATGAATTCAAAACATATTGGTGCCGATATGAATTTCGCTTGGCCTAGTGCTGAAATTGCCGTGATGGGAGCCAAAGGAGCAAGTGAAATTATTTTCAAAAAAGAAATTGCTGAAGCTGCTGATCCTGCAAAAAAATTATTGGAAAAAGAAGCAGCCTACGCCGAAAAATTTGCAACACCTTACTTGGCTGCTGAAAGAGGATTTATTGATGAAGTTATTGAGCCTATAGATACCCGCACTAAATTAATTAAAGCTTATGCCATGTTAGAGAATAAGGTTGCCAAGCGGCCTAGAAAGAAACATGGAAATATTCCACTTTGATAATTACTTCACCTAAAGGCTGTTATCGAGCATAGATTTTATCTAAGCTATTCTGTAGAATTTTGTCTAATTTTATCAATTGAAATTAAAGTGAACAGTGCCGAACAAAAATTCGGTGAAATGAGATCGACCATAGTCATATTTTTTTTAGTCTTTACACTAAGCGCCCATTGCCAATTCAATTTTTATTTTGGCAATATACATGCGCATACTTCCTATTCTGATGGAAATAAAGACAGTGCTAGCTCAGGTTGTTTTTACCCGGGCCAAGATTTCTATTTTGCAAAAAGCAGTTATCATATGGATTACTTGGGCATTTCGGAGCATAATCATTACAATGCTACCAATAATCCAGGAATGCATGTGGCTGATTATAGCAAGGGACTTTATCAGGCCGACACTGCAAATGTAGAAGGTAGTTTTGTTTGTATGTTTGGTTTTGAATGGGGCGTTATAAGTGGCGGCGGTCATGTGGTTACTTATGGTATGCCTTCCCTTATAGGGTGGGAAACTGGAACTGGAGCTTGGGGTAGTACTAATAATTATGATATTTTTTGCGCTAAATCTGATTATATCAGTTTTTGGCCAATCATCAATTCTTATCCTACTGCCTTTTGTACATTGGCACATCCTCAATCTTTAGATTACAACGATTTGTTAGGAACACTTGCCTATTCAGCTATTGCGGATAATGCAATAGCAGGAGTGGCAATAAGAAGTGGTTCGGCAATGTCCCTTACCACTGATTATTCTGATGTGGCACCTACTTTATATGAATCTTCTTATTTAAAGGCTTTAGCAAGGGGTTACCATATGGGTCCTACTGCTGATCACGATAACCATTATACCACATTTGGCAGAACCAATCATACCCGTACCGTTGCGCTGGCAACTACATTAAAACGGGATAGTATCATGTCTGCGTATAAGGCTATGCGTTATTATGCCTCAGATGACTGGGATGCAGAAGTTAATTTTACGATTAACGGCTCCTGTATGGGCACCAGCATCAACACCAATCTAAACTCAACGGTTTCTGTAAATATTGTAGATGTCATGAATAATGTAGGTGCAGCAGACCCTATTAATAAAATTGAATTGTATTATGGTATACCCGGCTCAGGTTTCAATGCAACTATACTAAGTTCCAATACGGGTACTAATACCCTTACTTATGTTCACCCTACAGCCATTGGGGATGAGTTTTACTATTTTGTAAAAATTACAGAAACAGATGGAGATATTATCTGGACTTCCCCGATTTGGGTTACTAGAACATTGACCATTATCCCAATAGATTTGATTTCTTTTTCTGGAAAAGAAATCAAGGAGGGCATTGGATTAACATGGGCTACTGCTCAGGAATTAGCAGTGAATTACTTTGATGTTGAAAGATCTTTAGATGGTCAGCATTTCAGTTCTATTGGCAGGGTTGCTAGTAGCCATCAGAACTCGAGCATTAGAACCGATTATGAGATGATAGATAAACAACCTGCTGCAGGACTTAATTATTATCGGTTGAAGGAAGTGGATATTACTGGCCGAATTATTTATTCTAATATCATTGCCATCAATAAATACATTCCCCAATTATTGGTCAGTGTTTATCCCAATCCTGTTCATGGTTTGCTTTCAGTAAAATGCACTGCTCCATCCGATTTGTTGATTCTTGCAAAAATTTATAACAGTGATGGGCATGAAATAAAAACTTTCTCAGGCCAAATTATGGCAGGGCAGTCGATATTGAAAACCAGCGTAGCTGATTTGCCTGCAGGACTTTATTTTCTAAATCTATTTGATAACGGCAAACGGATTGGAGAAACCGTATTTATAAAAAAATAGTTACCACAGCATCTTCTTGCCCTATTTTATTTATCCTATAAATTGTCTATTCTTTTAACCCCAGGTATTTCATCAATGAGGCCCTCCCCATAGGCAGTGGCAGGTGTTTGATAGCCTGTTTTTAAATTACCAGCTAAGATTTTTTTTGCAATTAATAGGGCACTATGCGTTGTAAGTGTATATCCTTCGGGTGCGCTTATCCGTAAGTGAACAGTTTGCCCTTGTGCATCAGTTGCTTGTCCCCAAACCAGACCTATTGCTTTGGCTCTTTGTTCATCAGTTGGGCCAGCAGGGGCTTGGTTGATCTTCTTTTTAATGTAACTACGCATCCAGTTGGTACGTAGCAGCCAGTTAAACAATGGTTGTAGTTTCAGTAATATATAAATGGTTGGTCTAATTCCGGTATAGGTAGTGATATTGGGAATGCGGGTGCTAAACCAGGCAGTAGAAATATCTCCCCATGGAATACTCATGACAAATATTTTTTTGATTCCAAAATCAATCCATTTGCCTGTATGTCCTAAACTAGTACGAATGATTTTTCCACCTACTCTGGCAGCTCCACCTTCTCCTATTTTACCAGCCATAGTAGTAGCCGTGCCATGTGAAATGGATCCACCAAGTGTGGCAAAAGCCAATTCTAGTGATACGGCAGCTGGCATTTTGTTTTTTAAAGCCATCGCAATGCAATCGGTGGGCACCACATCAAATCCGGCTCCGGGCATTAAAAGAATACCTGCTTTTTTTGCGGCTTCATTATAGGTCTGTATCATTTCAAATACAGCGATATCGCCATTGATGTCGATATAATGGGTGCCTGTTTTCAAACAAGCTTCTATCATTTGTTGGGCAGTATATTGAAATGGACCCGCAGCATGAATAACAAGTTTTACTGTGCTTAATGCTTCTATTAAAGCATTGCTATCATCTAAATCAATAATGAGAAAAGGAAGATTCAGTTGTTTAGCAAGTGGTTCAATTGCGGCTTTATTCCTTCCCGCCAAAATTGGGTTAAGCTGGTATTCGTTTGCATATCTTGCTATTAATGTACCTGTATAGCCGTTGGCTCCGTAGAGCAGAAAGGAATTTGTTTGCATGAATTAAAAATACAAAAGAAATGGCAAGATTACATTTTATTCAGTATTTGTACTGCTGTAATTGATATTGGTAAGATTTGATTCTTCTAAGATTTGAAGTAGTTTCTTTATCATTTCGATGTGCAATAATAATTTTCCATTTTCTGTTTCAATATTCATGTACCGCCGATTTCTTTCACCAAAATAAACACTTAATGATCCATCTCTTCTTGCATTCGCATTGTCTTGCCAAATAGAATTGTAGCAATTTTCTACCATTTTTAAATACAATATACTATCAGTGGTAAGCGTAATGTCATCAAAATCTTGCAAACTATCTACATAAACTGCTTTGGCATCAATACGTCGATCGCCTTTTGGCAGATAATTTTTTATAGAAAAATCGCCATTGGTATTATTGTGAAGCGAAACGATGCAGGTTGTTGAGTCAGGAATTAATTGCAGGATTCTCTTTCCAAATTTTTCAATTTCATCAATGGCCATTTTACTGATTCTTCCACTGGCCCTTAACGTTTGTTCAATTCCTTCTCTTGAGTAGATGCGATTGGCGTCAAAAGAATAGGTTTTATTTTTCAAGTGAAATTTGATATTTCTCTTCCCTTTGTTTGCTAGTTTGATGATGGTGCCGCCTGTAAAAGCAAGAATGGCTTTGGCAGCCGCTACTGAAGTAGGTTCACTGTCATGTACATTAATATATACGATGTCTTTTTTCTTCCCAAACTGCAATATCTTAATCGGTATGCGGGCATCCCCCAGCGAATAAAAAATAGTTTGCTCGATGGGCTTCATGGCCAATCCATCATTTGCTGCGGACAACTTACGCGGTTGTGCCATGCAAATGTGAACTGCAAAGGATGCAATAAATAAGATAAGAGTTTTCAAAAACTGGTTTTGTTAAAAATAGCAAACTTTAATAAGATTTCCATACCCTCCGATGGGTAATGTTATGTTAAACATATTTACTATGTGGAAGTAGGCGTAAGCAGCAGCCATTGGCCAGCTTGCTTTTTACAATCTAAGCTTTAAATTATACAGCAAATTATTGAATAACGGTATCTGTTACATGCATAGCGCCGTTCGAAATTTTAGCATCACGGGCCAATACATTTATTTCACCAATGCTTATTTTTCCATTCTTTTCCTGAATCAATAACTCTTTTCCATTTAGGTTGGTAAGTTTGTCACCATGCTTTAAATCTGCAAATAATATTCTGCCGTGTACTATGTGATTGTTGAGTAGGGTGGCCAACTTTGTTCTGTTTTGTGGTTCCAGTAAATTATCCATTAGGCCTTTCTCTAATTTTTCAAAAGCCTGGTCAGTTGGAGAGAAAATTGTATAGGGGCCAGGGCTGCTGAGTATTTGGTCAATATCAGAAGCATGTACCGCTTTTTTTAAGGCTTTTAGGGTTTTATCTACGTTTACCACCTGGGTAATATTTGACATAATAGTTTATTTGAATGCCCGCATTATTGCCAGCAATTCGGGTAAGGTAACCTTTATAGCCAAGCCATCTTGTTAATTCTTTGAATAGGCACTTTGAAAGCAATATAGTAGAGCTGAATAAGCCTTGTTGGGTAGTTTCCGATTTTCCGATAAGAAGGCATATTCAACGAAGAAAGGAGGAGTATAGTAGCAGGTATAGCTTAAAGGCATCCCCCCAACTAACAGAAAGGGATATACTTCAAGTATATCCCTTTCTTAATATTATGGAATCAAAGAACAACGCTAAGCTTACTTGGCTTTATCCAAGATCTTAATGTAATTAGCCCTTTCGTATGCAGTAGGGTCTGAAATGTTTTGTTGGCTCATACTTCCCCTGAATGCCTCTAGATTGTCGAAGCCCATCATATACATCCAGTCTTGTAATTCTTTATTCATGGTCTTCAAATACGGAATGCCATTTTTGTATAAAGAAGAGGCAGTCATTACTACATCGGCACCAGCAAGAATATATTTAATAACTTCTACTGCGCTTTGAACACCTGTTGTAGCTGCTAGTGAAAGCTTTACTTTATTATATAATAAAGCAATCCATAATAAAGGCAATCGGATTTCACTTGACTCGCTATAGTGTAAGTCGGTTTTCAAAACAAGTTCGTTGATGTCGAAATCGGGTTGATAAAAACGGTTAAAGAAAACCAATCCATCGGCGCCAGCATTTTTCATGCGCAACGACATATTGCCCATTGCACTGAAATAGGGGTTTAGTTTTACCGCTACAGGAATTTTTACAGTTTGTTTGATATTAGAAATGATATTCAAATATCGATGTTCTACTTCGGAGGTTGACATGGTGATATCGCCAGGAATGAAAAAGATGTTGATTTCAATTGCATCTGCACCGGCTTGCTCCATCATTTTAGAATAATCGATCCAACCTTCATTGGTAATTCCATTTAAACTTCCAATGATGGGGATATTTACCCTTTCCTTTGCTTTACGGATATGCTCCAAATATTCATCTGTGCCCATGTTAAACTCATCCAGGTCAGGGAAATAATCCAAGGCTTCTGCAAAGGCATAGGAAGTTTCCGACATTACTGATTTGAATTTTGCTTCTTCATGTCTTATTTGTTCTTCAAACAATGAAAATAATACCACTGCCCCTGCACCATTGTCTTCCATTCTAACAATATTATCTGTTTGTTCAGATAAGGTACAGGCGGACACAATAATTGGGGAGTTTAAATCTAACCCCATGTATTTTGCGTGCATTTTCATTTTCTTAAATTTTATTTTTTAATAATCCGGCATCAGCATCGATGATGCGCCTGTTTTCTATTATTAATTAACCAATGGGTACAAAATCGCTTGCTTTTTTGGTAGCCAGTTCCTCATAATTCTTCCATTTTAGATTTACCAATTCTTGTGCATGTTGCATCAAGTTTTCAGCCACTTCAGGATTTGTCATGGTGAGTACTTTATACCTTAGCTCATTGTAAGCATAATCCCTCAGTGCCATCGTTGGTCTTGTTGAATCCAATACAAACGGATTTTGATTTTTCTTCCTCAATACTGGATTGTATCTTAATAATGGCCAATGTCCACTTGCAACTGCTTTGTTTTGTTGACTCAAGCCATCTTTTAAGTCATAGCCGTGTGCAATGCAATGACTATAAGCCAGTATCAAGGATGGTCCATCATATGCTTCTGCTTCTCTCATCGCCAATAAAGTTTGTTGAGGGTTGGCACCAAATGCTACCCTTGCTACATATACATTTCCATAAGAGATGGCTTGCATCGCCAAATCTTTTTTGCCACCTGATTTACCGCCAGCAGCAAATTTAGCAGTGGCCGCTGTAGGGGTTGATTTAGACGACTGCCCACCAGTATTAGAATAAACCTCTGTATCCAGCACCATTATATTGATGTTTCTGCCACTTGCTAATGCATGATCGAGGCCTCCATAACCGATATCATAAGCCCATCCGTCACCACCGATGAGCCATACACTTCTACGAACCAATTGGTCTGCTACAGATAATAAATGTTGTGCAGGAGAAGAGCTCATGGTACGCAATTGTTCTTTTAATTTTTGTACTCTCAAATGCTGCAATGCCAATTCGGATTCTAATACTTGTTTGGCATTGAGAATTTCATCCACCTGTGCTTCTCCCAATTCATTTTTAAGTTCCAATAAATATTGTTTAGCAGAACCTAATTGTTTGTCGGCAGTGATACGCATGCCTAAACCAAATTCGGCATTGTCTTCAAACAAGGAGTTAGACCAAGCCGGGCCACGGCCATCTTTGTTGACAGCCCATGGAGTAGTAGGTAGGTTACCACCATAAATGGAAGAACAACCTGTTGCATTGGCTATCAATAAACGATCACCAAATAATTGTGATAACAATTTCAAGTAAGGTGTTTCACCACATCCTGCACAGGCTCCAGAGAATTCAAACAGCGGTTCTAAGAACTGTGCACCATGAACAGTGGAGAAATCAATTTTAGAACGATCATTCCATGGAATATTTTCAAAAAATTCTATATTTTTCTTTTCTGTTTCAAGAATTGGTTCTTTTTCACCCATATTAATCGCCTTACGGCTACGGTTAGACGGATCTGAAGCAGGACAAACTTCCACACAGAGATTACAACCAGTACAATCTTCTACATATACTTGTAGCGTGTAATTGGTTTCTGGAAATCCTCTGGCATTAATGGGGGCTGATTTAAATCCATCAGCTGCTTTTTCAAGATAATCTTTGTGATAAAATTTTGCACGGATGACACTATGTGGGCAAACATAAGCACAGTTGCCACATTGGATACATAAATCTGGTTCCCATAATGGCACCAGGTCTGATATGTTTCTTTTTTCCCACTGTGTAGTGCCACTTGGATAAGTGCCATCAATGGGCATTTTACTAACGGGTAAGTCATCGCCATGTCCAGCCATCATTACAGCAGTAATGTCTTTTACAAAATCTGGTGCTTTTTCAGACACTATCTTCAATACATTCACCGCAGCTGATACTTTTTTAGGATAGTCTACTTCGTATAAATTTGCCAAAGTAGCATCTACTGCTTTAAAGTTTTGATCAATTACTTTCTGTCCTTTTCTTGAATATGATTTTTCAATGGCTTTTTTAATTTGCTTAATTGCATCTTCTCTTGGCAGTACACCAGATAATGCAAAATAGCAGGTTTGCATGATGGTATTGATACGTCCAGTCATACCCGTATCCCTGGCAACCGATGTTGCATCAATTACAAATACTTTTAATTTTTTGTCAATGATGCTTTTTTGTACTTGTCCTGTCATTTTACTCCACACCTCATTTTTGTCATAAGGGCTATTGATCAGGAAGCTGGCGCCTTCTTTTGCGAAGTCAAGCATTTCTACTTTCTCAATAAAATTAAATTGATGACAAGCTATAAAATCTGCTTTTGTAATCAGGTAAGGAGCGCGAATAGGATTGGGGCCAAAACGTAAATGCGATACTGTTCTGGCACCTGATTTTTTGGAATCATATACAAAATAGCCTTGTGCAAAGAGGTCTGTATTTTCTCCAATAATTTTAATGGTATTTTTATTTGCACCAACGGTGCCATCAGCACCTAAGCCAAAGAATAATCCTTGTCTCCATGTAGATTCATCCAATGTGAAACTTGTGTCGTAACTAAGGCTTGTATGTGTTACATCGTCATTGATGCCGATGGTGAAACCATTTTTAGGATGTTCTTTTTTAAGTTCATCATACACAGCTTTCACCATTGCAGGTGTAAACTCTTTAGAAGAAAGTCCGTATCTGCCACCTACTAGGTTTGGCAATTTTTTTATTAAACCTTTTTGCAAAGCCTCAACGAGTGTAGCTAATACATCTTGATACATTGGTTCTCCTGCTGCACCAGATTCTTTAGTGCGATCTAATATTGCAATAGATTTTACACTAGCAGGGATGGCTTTTATCAAATGCTCTAAGGAGAAAGGACGATACAAACGTACTTGCACCAAGCCAGTTTTTTCACCAGCAGCATTGAGTGCTTGCATGGTTTCGTCAACGGTTTCTCCGCCAGAGCCCATGATAATGATAACTCTTTCTGCATCCGGCGCGCCCGTATATTGGAAGAGATCATATTTTCTTCCTGTCATGGCTGCAAAATCGTTCATCACTTCTTCTACGATGCCTGGCATATTGTTGTAAAACGTATTCACCGTTTCTCTGCCTTGGAAATAAATATCTGGATTTTGTGCAGTACCTCTAATAAATGGATGTTCTGGATTCAATCCCCTGCTGCGATGGGCAAAAACTAATTCATCCGGAATCATCGATCTAATTTGTTCGTCGCTGAGTAATGCTAGTTTATTTACTTCATGGGAGGTTCTAAAACCATCAAAGAAATGGATGATGGGAATTCTAGATTTTAAAGAAGCAACTTGTGCAATCAATGCAAAGTCGTGGGCTTCCTGTACACTAACAGAACTTAGCATAGCAAAGCCTGTAGTACGAGCAGCCATTACATCTTGGTGGTCACCAAAGATGGATAACCCTTGTGCCGCCAATGAACGGGCTGCTACATGGAATACGGCAGGGGTTAATTCTCCTGCTATTTTATACATGTTGGGTAGCATCAGCATCAATCCCTGCGAAGCAGTAAAGGTGGTAGTTAGTGAGCCGGTTTGTAAGGCACCGTGTACAGTACCTGCTGCACCTGCTTCACTTTGCATTTCCATGATATCAGGAACAGCACCCCAAATATTTTTTAGTCCTTTAGCTGCCCACTCATCTGCCAATTCGGCCATGGTAGAAGAAGGAGTGATGGGATAGATGGCACATACTTCATTGGTACGGTAAGCCACATACGCAGCTGCTTCATTACCATCGATCGTAGCGATTAATTTTTTATTTTTCGACATCGTTAGTTGAATTAACAGGTTCAGGAATCATTTCTATTGCATGGCAAGGGCATTGTTCGTAGCAAACTGCACAGCCAGTACAAGCATTGTAATTGAATTTGTATCGGTTGCCCTTGCCCAATTTTATAATGGCATTTTCAGGACAAGCACCAAAGCAGCCATCACATTCGAAGCAGTTGCCACAACTTAGGCAGCGTTGTGCTTCAAATCGAACGGAAGGTTCAGGAAGGCCAGCAATGATTTCTTCAAAACTTTTTATTGCTTCAGCTGGTGCAAGCTTTTCTTGCGTTTTCTGTGGCGCATCGGTTTGGTACCACATATGTAATTTGCGGTAACCAGCCGTTGGGTGTTTGTCAGGTTTTTGATAGGGATCTTTCAGCAGGTATCCATGCATATACCGTGCTGCTTTTTTCCCATGTCCTATTGCAATAGTGGCACTCCTGTTTTCTCCAGGCAGCATATCACCACCAGCAAAAACGCCTTCTTCTCCAGTCATTCTTTGTGCATCAATTTGCACTGTGCCATCCTCATTTACTTTGATTGTATTGATATTTCTTAAAAATCCACTGTCCGATTCTTGGCGATTGGCCATGATTAAAATATCTGCATCAATGGTTTCGAATGTACCAAGGCCTACTACTTTTCCTTTCTCTACTTTGGTATTTTCAAGGGTAATTTTTTTGTTTTCTATTTTGTTAATGGATTTTAATAATTGCACATCTACACCTTCTGCCAATGCATCTTCTGTTTCATAATCATAGGCAGGCATTAATTTTTTATCTCCTGGAAAATAAACAGCTGCTTCAGAGCCAAAGCGTTTAATGATTCGTGATAGATATAAAGCGAGTTTACCACCACCATACACCACTACTTTTTTCCTTAAGTAGGGAGAGGAATTTGTTTTTACTTCTTGAAAGAAACTAAATGCATCTCTGATATAAACAGAATTGTCTTGTTGAAAATTTTCTGAATGTATCAACTGTGCTCCAATAGCCAGGTACACCGCATCAAACTTACCTGCAGTTTTTTCTTCTTGTATATCTTTTACTTTGTAGTTGAGTCGAATTTTAACGCCCATATTTACTATCCGCTGTATTTCTGCATCCAAAATTTCTTTGGGCAAACGATAATCAGGAATGCCAGACCATAACAAACCGCCTGCATGACCACTTGCTTCAAAAATTTCAACGGCATGTCCCAGGCGTGCCAATTGATAAGCAGCCGATAACCCACCAGGGCCAGCCCCAACAACTAGCACCCGTTTTCCGCTTGGTTTGGCAGTGTATCGTATGGGCCATTGTTCCTTGATGGCTTCATCTCCAATATATCTTTCTACTGCGTGAATATTCACGGTATTGTCAATGTGATTGCGATTGCATCCTGTTTCGCAGGGTTTTACGCAAACACGGCCCATTAATCCAGGAAAAGGATTGTCTTCTACTATAGATTGAAAGGCCTCAAAATAGTTGCCAGCTTGTGCATGTGATAGCCACGCCTGAATATTTTCACCTGCAGGACAAGCACTATTGCAAGGAGGCATGAAATCTACATAAAGTGGCCGAGTTGAACGGAGCGGGCCTGTACCTTCTGCATGCGATGTAAGGTCCACCGGTTTTGTAATATCTGTATTCGCCATGGTAAATTATTTCAAATTTTAATTTGCTATGCCCTTAAAAAGGGGACAATGTAATAACGCTGAAAGTTAGAATTATGCTCGTCAATAGTACGTGACCTATTTCAGTTTTACAACTGATTAATATCAGCAATAAGCAATTTGAATGGCAGAGGGGAAGGGATTATTGGCAATTAGTGATAGCCGAGGTATTGATAGGTCGGAAAAATAGGAGTCGAAAGAAAAAAAAAGGGACATCTTTCGATATCCCTTTTTTTAATGCCTTATTATTTAAGGTGTTTGGAAAGATGTTTGGCCATATCAAACATTGATACTTGACCTTTTCCACTAAATACAAGTTTCAATTTTGCATCCGCATTAATCATGCGTCTGTTTTTTGAATCTTGTAATTTGTTCGCCTTAATATATACCCAGATTTTTTTAACCACTTCTGTGCGTGGAATTGCTTTGCTTCCAACTACAGCTGCTAATTCAGCACTTGGAGTAAGCGCTTTCATAAATGCTGCTGATGGTTTACGTGCAGATTTCTTTTTTGCTACTTTTTTAGGAGCCACTTTTTTTGCTGCTTTTTTAGGAGCTGCTTTCTTCACTGCTTTTTTAGGAGCTGCTTTTTTTGCTGCTTTTTTAGGAGCTGCTTTCTTTGTTGCCATGTTGTTTAAAATTTAGAATGTTAATGAGTGTTCGGCATTTGCGATATCAAATATAAATTAATTATTTACCTAGTCAATCATTTAATAGAGAATTTTTATTTTTTTTAATGCACATTTCCCAAGGGAGAAACTGCTTTTTTAAAAAAACAGGGGCTGCAATATGTCCATAAATTACTCCTATTGGTTCCAAAGGGCAACAATAAGTTATCCTCCATTGCTGTTGTGTATGCCTTCGGTACAACTAAATTGACCCTTAGTTTTTTATGATTTGGTGTAATTAGAAGCGAATTTCATTGGGAAAATGGGGAAAGAAGCACTGATTGCTATTGGGAATCAACCTGGCAACTGATATATATCACCTTACATTACCTTTGTATTTTACATATTTGCTACAAAACATATACCATGACAATAGAACAAATTTATACTGGCTGCTTGGCTCAGGGAGCTTACTATATTGAAAGTGATGGAGAAGCTGTTGTCATTGACCCACTTCGCGATATCAAGCCCTATCTCGTTAGAGAAAGCCAATCAGGTTCTACTATCAAATATGTTTTTGAAACACATTTTCATGCCGATTTTGTAAGTGGTCATCTTGATTTAGCCAAGGCTACAGGAGCCACCATTGTATTTGGACCAACTGCTACACCTGCTTTTGAAGCAAAAATTGCTACTGATGGCGAAATATTCAAAGTGGGGAAAATTAGCTTTAAGGTACTACATACACCAGGCCACACCATGGAGTCTTGTTGCTATTTACTAATAGATGAGCAGGGAAAAGACATTGCATTATTTAGTGGAGATACTTTATTTATAGGAGATGTGGGCAGGCCAGATTTAGCACAAAAAGTAAAAGCTGAGTTAACAGAAGATTTATTGGCTAATCATTTATATGATTCTCTGCACAATAAAATAATGCCCCTGGCAGATAATGTCATTGTGTATCCTGCACATGGTGCAGGAAGTGCTTGTGGTAAAAATATGAGTAAAGAAACATATGATAGTCTGGGTCATCAGAAAGCAGTGAATTATGCCTTACAACCTGATCTTAGTAAAGCGCAGTTTGTAAAAAATTTATTAACAGGACTAACACCACCTCCTGCTTATTTTCCATTGAATGTTTTATTAAACATCAAAGGATATGACCCCATTGAGGAAGTAATGCAAAGAGGATTGCAGGAATTGACTGCAGATGCGTTTGAAGTCATGGCCAATGAAACCGGTGCCTTAATTCTCGATACAAGAGACGCAGATATTTTTGCAAGAGAATTCATCCCCAATGCTATTAATATAGGACTGAATGGAAGTTTTGCCCCCTGGGCAGGCGCCATGATACCAGATGTTAAAACTCAAATATTGCTGGTTGCAGAACCTGGTAAGGAAGAAGAAGTGGTTGGTAGACTCGCAAGAGTGGGCTATGACTATTGCATGGGTTTTCTGAAAGGTGGATTTGCAAGCTGGAAGGATAGTGGTAAAGAAACCGATGCTATTTATAGAATGGATGCGGCTGAATTGGCCAGTATTATGACGAAGTTGCCCAATGCAGAACTGTTGGATGTTCGGAAAAAAAGCGAATACGACAGCGAACATGTTGAGGGGGCAGTAAATGCTCCACTTGATTATATCAACGAAAGCATGAAGTTGGTGGATAAAAACAAAAACTATTTTGTCTATTGCGCAGGAGGATACCGGTCGATGATTTTTGCCTCCATTTTAAAAGCGAGAGGTTATAATAGATTGATTGATATTAGAGGTGGATTTAGTTCCATGAAGGCCAGTAATGCTTTTTCATTGACAGATTATGTTTGCCCGACAACCATGTTGTAATGAATCGTATTTATTAGGTATGTTGTACCATGGGGGGCTTGCTTCAACGGAAGGCTCAAGCCATATAAGAAAGGTCAGAAACAAGGTCTTGCTTAGTCAGCCTCAAGTTTGCTGCATTTTCCCTACCTTCGCAGCCCAAAGTCAGGCCCTGCGCCTGACTGCTTATTTTAGTATTAATGAGCCTAAAAGATTCCATAAACTTAGAACGACTTCCAAAGCATATTGCTATTATAATGGATGGCAATGGTCGCTGGGCGAAAGAAAAAGGGGAGGATCGCCTTTTTGGACATTTGCATGGGGTTGAAAGTGTTAGAAATATCACAGAAGGATGTGCGGAATTAGGGGTACAATATTTAACGCTGTATGCCTTTAGTACCGAGAATTGGGATCGGCCTCAATATGAAGTGAACGGCCTTATGGAATTGTTGGTAGAAACAATCCGAAAGGAAGTGCCCACCTTGAATAAAAATAATATTCGCCTTCATGTGATTGGCGATACCGATATGTTGCCCATTAGTGCCAAAGAAGAATTGCTAGCTGCTTTGGATGAAACGAGCGTTAATACAGGGATGCACTTGATTATGGCACTGAGCTATAGTAGCCGGTGGGAAATCATTCGTGCTGTTCAGCAACTTGCTGCCGATGTGGAGAAAGGAAACTTGCATTCAGCAGCGGTAAATGAAAAAACATTTCAGCAGTATCTGGCTACCAAAGATTATCCAGACCCTGAATTGATGATTCGAACCAGCGGAGAATACAGAATCAGTAATTTCTTGCTATATCAACTGGCCTATGCTGAATTGTATTTTACGAATACCAGATGGCCGGATTTTAGAAAGGAGAATCTATATGAAGCCATTATTGACTTTCAAAACCGGGAAAGGCGCTTTGGCAAGACCAGTGAACAGCTGAAGGTGGAATAATGGGTGTAAAAAAGGCGGAATAACGGACATTTTCGCATCAGGGGTCATCAAAATAGGATGAAAGATGCTTTAACAAATACTTTTAATAATAGGGCTTAATTTGCCGCTTGTAAAAAAACTAATTGATGCTTCTTATTTACAAAAGGGTTTTATGGCTGATGATATTGATGCTGAGTGCTAATGCAATTCATGCTCAAAATCCTACTGATTCGATACCTGTTTCTATTGACCCTGCCCTAATGGCTATTTTCGACACCAAGGTCCCTAAGGAATATACGATCGCCGATATCGTTGTTACTGGCACCCGTGCTTTTGACCCCAATTTGGTCATTTCTATATCTGGAATGGCAGTGGGAGACAAAATAATGATTCCAGGCACTGATGTATTTGGCAAAGCCATCACTAAATTATGGAAACAAAGCCTGGTAAGTCAGGTGGAAATTAATTTCATCAAACTAACGGGCCGCGATCTTACCATTGAAATTGCCATTACTGAAAGACCTCGCTTGGCCAATTTTAAATTAGTGGGTCCTAAGAAAGGAGAAAGAGATGATTTAGAAGGTAAAATTCCCCTTTCAAAAGAAAGGGTTGTAACAGAAAACATGAAGCTGAGTGCAGTTGAAGCTATACGTAAATTTTATTACGACAAAGGTTTCAGAAATGTGACAATTGAAATGAAGGAAGAGGATATGCCTGAGTTAAATAATGCCATTTCATTGACTTTCTATATCACTAAAGGCAGTAAGGTAAAAGTTAATTCGGTTAATTTTTCTGGCAATGAATTGCTGGAATCGGCCAAGTTGAAAAAACAAATGAAGGGAACCAAGGAAATGTTCAGGGCTAGTTTGAAACCTGATAATGTAGCTAGCCCTTATGGCGATACAACTAAAATGGTTTCTTTGAAATCTTATCTTCAAGATTATGGTTATCTGTCTCCTTCGAAAACCAAAACTTTTATCGAGCCTTATTTCAGGTTAAAGTTTTTTGGTTCTTCTAAATTCAGCGAGAAAAAATATTCGGAAGACAAGGAGAATTTGCTCGATTATTACAATTCACAAGGTTACCGCGACGCCTACATAGTATCAGATACTATCACCAGCGTTAAGAATAATTTGAATGTTTTTGTAAAAGTAAATGAAGGACGTAAATATTATTTTGGTGATATCGTTTGGAGAGGCAATACAAAATATACTGATTCTATACTCAATCTTTTCCTTGGTATAAAAAAAGGAGATGTTTACAATTTAGAATTACTAAATAAAAAACTCGGCAAACAATTGTCTGCAGAGGGTGGAGATATCGGTAGTCTATTTATGGATGATGGGTATCTTTTCTTTCAAGTTGACCCCATTGAAACAGCTGTTTACAACGATACCATCGATTTTGAATTGAGAATGAGGGAAGGGCCTCAAGCTACCTATGGTAATATCACCATTTCTGGTAATGACAAAACCAAGGACTATGTTATTCGCCGTGAATTAAGAACCGTACCAGGTGAAAAATTTAGTCGTGCAGATATTATTCGTACACAGCGTGAATTGTCGCAATTGGGGTATTTTAATCCAGAAAAAATCAACCCACAAGTGGTGCCCAATCAAGCAGAGGGTACTGTTGATATCAACTGGGAGGTAGAAGAAAAATCCAATGACCAATTGGAGCTTTCGGCAGGTTTTGGCGGAGGCATCGGTCTGACTGGTACCTTGGGTGTAACCTTTAATAATTTCTCCCTTAAAAACATTGACAAAAAATCTACCTGGGATCCTTTACCTAGTGGCGATGGTCAAAAATTGAGTGCAAGGATTCAAAGTAATGGACGAGCTTTCCGCTCTTATAATTTCTCCTTTACCGAACCTTGGCTAGGGGGTAAAAAAAGAAACTCTTTTTCAGTGAGTTATTTTAATACCAAATATGCCAATGCTTATGACAACTTCGGTCAGTATTGTCGTAAATGCGGAGACACTTCTTATATCAAAACCATTGGGGTTGGGGTGTCTTTGGGAAAACAATTGAAATGGCCCGATGATTATTTCAATCTGATATATTCCTTGAATTTTCAACAATATAAATTAAAAAATTACGGACAATTGTTCCAAGGATTGAAAAATGGAACTTCCAGTAATATTAGCTTGAAGATTGCATTAATCAGAAATAGTGCCGGTCCTAATCCTATTTTCCCCACTAGTGGTAGCAATTTCTCCTTGAGCGGACAATTTACATTGCCTTATTCTCTGTTGGGTATTAAGAGCAAGGCTGATAATGAATATGCGTTGCCCGAATTTCACAAATGGCGTTTCAATGGGGAATGGTATATTCCTATTGGCAATGCAAGAGGAACTGAAAAGAACAAACAATTTATTCTTAAAGTGGCAGCCAAATACGGGTTTATTGGAAAATACAATCCCGATTTAAACATTTCTCCATTTGAACGTTTTCAATTGGGAGATGCAGGGCTAAGTAATAATTTTGCATTATTGGGTTACGATATTATTGCGCATAGAGGGTATCCGGTTTATTCAACCAGTAACCCAAAGATCAACCCAGATAATGGAACCCCTTCGCAGTTTTTTACAATTTTTAACAAGTACACTTTAGAGCTACGTTATCCATTCAGCACTAGTGCCAGTAGCACTATTTATGCACTGGGTTTCTTCGAAGCAGCCAACGGTTGGTATAATTTCAAAGATTATAATCCATTCAAACTGCGCAGAAGTGCTGGTGTAGGGATGAGGTTCTTTTTGCCCATGTTTGGCTTGCTAGGATTTGATTATGGTATAGGATTTGACAGGTATAATCAGGCAGGGGGATTGAAAGGAGCAGCTAAATTTACGTTTATGCTTGGCCAGGAGCCAGAGTAAACTAATTGCTCGAAATGTTTTAAGTTTAATGTAAAATCAAAGGATATGAAAAAGATACTTTTTATTGCGATTGCTTTTTTGATGGCATCGTTCCAAGGAAATGCGCAACGGTATGCTGTCATTGATTCTAAATTTATTTTAGAAAAATTACCAGAATACAAAGAGGCACAAAAAAAACTGGATCAATTCAGTGACCAATGGCAACAAGAAATTGAACAAAAGCAGGTGATTGTAGATAAAATGTATAAGGATTATGATGCTGAACAAGTTATGTTAAGCGATGAGTTGAAAAAGAAAAGAGAAGATGAAATTTACAACAAGGATAAGGAATTGCGAGAGCTCCAAAAAAAGCGTTTTGGATTTGAAGGAGACCTGTTTAAAAAAAGGCAAGAACTGATTAAACCCATACAGGACAGGGTTTACAATGCGGTTCAGAAGCTGGCAATTGAGAAAAGTTATGATTTCATTTTGGATAAAAGTGAAGGAATTACCGTTATCTTTGCCGACCCTAAATTAGACCGTAGCGAAGACGTATTGCGAAACCTAGGGGTTAAATAAATTTAAAAAAGAAATTGTTTAAGCCGATGTTGCTTTGCAAATCAACCAATAAAAAGTATATTAAAATTCAAAACACAACAATGAAAAAATTATTAGTAGTAGTAGTAATGGCAATGGGAATGGTTACCGCCAATGCACAAAACAAAATTGGTTACATCAATACGCAGGAATTGATTGGCTTCATGCCTGAAGCTGCCAAGGCCGACAGTGAATTGACCGAGTATCAAAATTCTTTGCAAAAACAAGGAGATGATTTGAATAAAGAAGCAGAAGAAAAAGCTGCGAAGTTTGTTGAAGATTCAGCAAAATTGAACCCTAGCATGAAAGAAATCAAGAGAAGTGAAATTCTTGCTATGTTTCAAAGAGTTCAAAATTACAACCAAGAAGCACAGGATAAAGCCAATCAATATGCACAACAAAAATTTGTACCTATTCGTAACAAGGCGATGGAAGCAATCAAAGCTGTAGCCAAAGAAAACGGATACACGTATGTGTTAGATTACGCTTCTGTTATCGTTGGCCCTCCAGGGGATGATATCATTGGCTTGGTTAAAAAGAAATTGGGTATTAAAGATGCTCCTGCTGCTAAACCAGCGGCACCTGGTAAAATCAATTAATACCTTTACAATATTTTTAAGAAGAACCATTCTGACCACAGGGTGGTTTTCTTTTATCTACTAAAATTTTAGAGATGAAAAAGATGCTATTTTTAACTTTGATCAGTATCGGAATATTTTCAAATACTGGACTTCGTGCACAAACTAAAATCGGATATATCAATACAGAAGAATTGGTTGCAATGATGCCCGAGATTCCTGCTGCCGAGCAGGAATTGAAGCAATTTCAAGCAGATATGCAGTCTTATGTAGACAGTTTGCAAAACGAATTGAGTAAGGCTGATAGCAGTTTTGTAGCCGATTCATTAAAGATGAGTGCTACTCAAAAAACGGATGCAGGTAAAAAACTCGTTGTAATTTATAGCAAGATCCGCGATATTAGCACTCAGACTGAAACGGCCTTGCAACAAAAACAAGAAAGCTTATTAATACCCATCAGAAAAAAGGCCCTGGAGTTGGTACGGCAAATTGCCAAGGAAAATGGGTACACTTATATTCTTGAATTGAATTCCGTTATTATAGCCCCGCCTACTGATGATATTATGCCATTGGCTAAAAAGAAACTGGGGATTAACAAATAAGCATTCAGGAATTTTCAAAGAAATGCCCTTTAGCTTTATTATTTTTAAGGTATGATTAAAAGCGGCCCTATAGCAGTTTTTGATAGTGGTTATGGTGGCCTCACTGTGCTAAAGGAGATTAGCCAGCTCTTGCCACAGTACGATTATCTTTATTTAGGAGATAATGCTCGTGCGCCCTATGGCACCAGGTCTTATGAAACGGTCTATCAATATACGCTTGAATGTGTAGAGTGGTTTTTTAAACAAGGTTGCTCTCTTGTTATTCTGGCCTGTAATACCGCATCGGCCAAGGCTTTGAGAACTATCCAGCAAAAAGACTTGCACAAATTGGGTGTCGATAAAAGGGTTTTGGGGGTAATTAGACCTACTACAGAAATTATTGGCCAATTCACCCAAACAGGACAGGTAGGAGTTTTGGGTACTACGGGTACCATTCTATCCAATTCTTATCCCATTGAAATAAATAAATTCTTCCCCGATATCAAGGTGTACCAGGAAGCCTGCCCTATTTGGGTGCCATTGATTGAAAACAATGAATACTTGTCGCCGGGTGCTGATTATTTTGTTCAAAAGCACGTGCAGCAATTATTAGAAAAATCAGGAGATATTGATTGTATCCTATTGGCCTGTACCCATTATCCTGTTTTAATGGACAAAATCAAGCAGTTTATTCCTTCATCCATCAATATTATCAGTCAAGGCGCCATTGTAGCTAAAAGCCTACAGGACTATTTATCGCGGCACCCAATCATTGAAGAGCAGTGCAGTAAGCAAGGCAATATTCAATTTTTTACCACCGATTCAACCGAGGATTTTGATGGCCATGCACCTGTTTTTTTTGGCAAAGCTGTAAAATCCAGTCATTTGTCTCTGTAAGGCTAAAAAAATCCTTATTAGCCATTTAAAATCGACAAATTTACCCTACTTTTGCCGTCCTTTCAAAACAGCAGGGATGGTGCCCTGGTGGGTGTTTCTAGAAAAATTATTTTGTAAAAGGAAAAAACTAAAACAATGCCCGGTAAAAAAAGAACGTATCAACCCCATAAGCGTCGTAGAAAAACCGTTCACGGCTTTCGTAAACGTATGGAATCAGCCAATGGCCGTAAGGTATTAGCTAGCCGCCGTAAGAAAGGACGTCATAAGCTGACTGTTTCTAGTGAACATGGCGATAAAAAATAAACCTATTCCTCTTTTAAATAAAAGAGAGGTTATATACTTTAGTCCTGCTGTTCTTCAGCAGGACTTTTTAATTTTGTAGCATTGTCAACAATGGAACGATATACACTCGGCAAAAATGAACGACTGAAAAGTCGCAAGTCCATTGAGCGGGTATTTAAAGAAGGGAAATCTTTTTCTAATTTCCCTTTTCGGGTAGTGTACATTATGGAGGCAAGCGAAGCAACCTCTTCTCTTCAGGCAGGCTTCTCCGTTAGTACTCGATATTTTAAAAAAGCAGTGGATCGGAATCGTGTTAAAAGATTGATGCGAGAAGGATATCGGTTACAAAAAAACAGTTTGTTGGCCACTTTAAAAAAGCAACAATTGTCCTTGGTGATATTTATTATATATACCGGGAATCTGCTACCTGAGTATTCCGATGTTTTTGAAAAAACAGGATCCATTATTAAACGACTAATAAAATTTGCCGGTGAAAACATTGAAGCAAATAGCTAGTTTTCCTTTTATTCTTATAATCAGGCTATATCAACTGATTATTTCTCCTTTATTGGGACCTAAATGTCGTTACACACCCACTTGTTCTCATTATGCGATTGAAGCACTAAAAAAACACGGGCCTTTTAAAGGAACTTGGCTGGCGGCAAAAAGAATTGCCCGTTGTCATCCTTGGGGTGGTCATGGACATGATCCTGTGCCATAAAAAAAGCTGCCCAAAAGGCAGCTTGTATGAAATTTTCGTAATTGATTATTGACCAAAACGTGCAGCTACTTTATCCCAATTAACCAGGTTCCAGAAGGCAGTCAGGTAATCAGCCCTACGGTTTTGATATTTCAAGTAATAAGCATGTTCCCAAACATCACATCCCAAAATAGGCAACCCCTTTACGTCTGCAATTTCCATCAATGGATTGTCTTGATTAGGGGTAGAGGATACTTCCAATTTGCCGTCTTTTACAATCAACCAAGCCCAACCGCTTCCAAAACGAGTCATGCCAGCTGCAGCAAATTTTTCTTTAAATGCATCAAATGAACCAAAGGCAGCATTGATGGCATCGGCTAATTTTCCAGTAGGGTTGCCACCTGCATTGGGTGCCAAACTTTCCCAGAAAAAACCATGGTTCCAATGGCCACCTCCATTATTTCTAACAGCAGGTGAAATGCTTCCTGCATGTTGTACTAATTCTTCCAGGGTTTTATGCTCGTTTTCAGTACCTGCAATGGCCTTATTTAGGTTGTCGACATAGGCCTGATGGTGTTTGCCATGGTGGATTTGCATGGTAGTAGTGTCTATATGGGGCTCCAAAGCTTCGTGTGCGTAAGGCAGCGCCGGTAAAGTAAATGCCATAGTGAAATTTTTAGTTGTTTTATGAACAACAAATGTAGGATTGAAAGGTTTAGGAATCAACTATTCCTTTATGAAAACATTACAATTTCCTGAAAACGAAACAAGGTGTTTTTTCGTTGGAGAATAATGAAATGGTTAGTAGGATTTTTGCTAGGAGTCACAATGAGTAAAAACTTGTCTGCACAAGTCAAGGATTCAATCCAGCAGTATACTAAGAAAACGGCCCACCTATACATTTTTCCAAATCCTGCGCACAATAAAATTGTTTTGGCAATGCAAAATTTTGCAGCGGGGAAGGTTGTTGTAAAAATAGCCGATGCACAAGGACGGCTGCTGAGGGAAGAAGAAAGATATATTATTGGCGCAAACGATCAAGTAACAATGATGTTTAACTGGCCACCTGGTATGTATGCTTTAATTATACAACAGGGATTGGTAATTGTAAAGAAAAAATTATTGGTTCAATAAAATTATCTCCTGGCTTTAAAAAAATCTTTCATTAGTTTGGCTGCTTCTTCGGCTAATAGGCCACTTACTAATGTTGTCTTTGGGTGAAAGGGGTTATTGTCTCCAGCAGTTTTACTAAATCCATTTTTTTCGTCCGAGGCGCCCCAAACAATTTTTCCAATCTTACTCCAATACAAGGCACCGCAACACATTAGGCAGGGTTCCAAAGTAACATATAAGCTGGCTTCTGGTAAGTATTTACTCCCCAAAAATTGAAAGGCCGTTGTTAGGGCAATTATTTCAGCATGGGCAGTGCTATCTGTTAATAGCTCTACCTGGTTATGCGCACGGGCTATTATGCGGTTGTTCATAACAATGATGGCTCCCACAGGAACTTCTCCGGCATCAAAAGCTTTTTGTGCTTCTTGTAAAGCCAATTGCATGTATTGTTCGTCTGTCATACCGCTGTATTTATTAACTTGAGGCAAATTTAGTTCTAATGGCAGATATAAATCAGCTTGAGTTGATGCGCCGCTATTTTGAATCCGGTGCAACCAGGTCCTATTCTTTTCGAATTGCTCAATTGAAAAAATTGCGCAAGGCTTTAATGGAAAGAGAAGCTGCGTTTCATGCAGCCCTTTATCAGGATTTAAAAAAGAGTCCGGAAGAAGCATGGGTTACCGAAACGGGGTTTTTACTCAGCGAAATCAATTTTATGCTGAAGCATTTGAAAGAATGGATGCAGGCCGATCAGGTGCCCACTAATTTATTAAATATGCCTTCTTCTAGTTTTGTTTTGAAGGAGCCATTGGGCACGGTATTGATTATTGGCCCCTGGAACTATCCACTGCAATTATTATTTACCCCACTAGCGGCTGCCATGGCAGCAGGCAATTGTGTGGTGTTGAAGGCATCTGAATTTGCACCTGCCACTGCTGCAGTAATGAAAGAAATGATTGAACAAAATTTTGCAGCAGATTATATTTTATTTACAGAGGGCGATGGTGCTACTGTTATTCCTGCCATGATGAATGCCTTTACTTTTGATCATGTATTTTATACCGGCAGTACAGCGGTTGGAAAAATTGTTTACAAAATGGCGGCAGAAAATCTGGTGCCAGTTACATTGGAGCTTGGTGGAAAAAGTCCTTGTGTAGTAGAGTCTGATGCCAATATTAAAGTAGCTGCCAGAAGAATTGTAATGACTAAATTCAGCAATGCAGGGCAAATGTGTGTAGCACCCGATTATGTATTGGTGCATGCAAGTAAAAAAGATGCTTTATTAAAGGCAATGATTGAAACGATTCAACAGTTTTTTAGTCTTCAAGCAGAGGATAGTTACAATTATGGAAAGATTATCAATGAAAAACAATTTGATCGGTTGTTGACTTATTTACCAGAAGGAAAAATAGTATGGGGTGGCAGAAATGATAGAAGTAAATTGTTTATCGAGCCCACCATCATGGATCAGGTATCAATGGACGCACAATTGATGAAGGACGAAATTTTTGGACCAATTTTACCCTTGATTTCTTTTTCAACAAAGGCCGAAGCATTGGATATTATTGCAAAGCATAAGAATCCACTCGCCTTTTATATTTTTACTTCCAGCACTGCAAAAGAAAAAGAATGGTTGTCTGCAGTTCCATTTGGAGGTGGTTGTGTTAATAACGCCAGTTGGCATTTAACCAATCCTCATTTGCCATTTGGTGGAAGAGGATATAGTGGAACGGGGGGGTATCATGGTAAAAAATCATTTGATTGTTTCAGTCATCAAAAGTCAATCATGAAAACACCTACTTGGTTTGATCCTTCCATAAAATATCCTCCTTTTAAAGGAAAATTAAAATTATTTAAGTGTGTCATTCGCTAATGTAAATGTAAACTAATGAGTAAAAAACTACAACGCTTTTTAATTGTTATTACGGTATTACTGGTTGCTTTTTTTACTTATGTGGAATTGGCCAACCGAAATTCAATGAACATGACATACAGACAAAAAATACTGAAAGCTGTTTATCCGGCCTTCATGTGGCTATCAAAGGTTACAAAGAGCAACTCCAAAATATTGAGTGCAAAACAAAACCCTCCGGTTTCGTTTTATCAATTGTCGGCCTTGCTTACCAATGGTGAAAAATTAGATTTTAATACGCTGCGAGGAAAAAAAATATTAATTGTAAATACCGCCAGTGATTGTGGCTATACCAATCAATATGATGATTTGCAAAAATTATCGGATAGCTATCAAGGCAAATTAATTGTCTTGGGATTTCCAGCCAATGATTTTAAAGAACAAGAAAAGGGCAGTAATGAAGAGATAGCCAGTTTTTGCCGTTTAAATTTTGGGGTTAAGTTTCCGCTGATGCAAAAGTCCATTGTGGTTAAAAAAGCAGGTCAGCATCCAGTTTTTGAATGGCTAACCACTTCATCCCAAAACGGGTGGAATAATGCAGCGCCTTCCTGGAATTTTACTAAATTTTTAATTGATGAGGAGGGAAGATTGGTTAATTATTTTGGACCTACTATTACGCCTATGGGTACCGAATTGAAAAATGCACTGGAGCAATAATCTAATTGGAGTTGCTCAGTACTGGCATATAGTTTGAAATAATTAAATTTGCAGATGCTTACAAAAATAGAAATCGAAAAATATTTTATTGCCGAAAAAGCAGAAAGTTTGGTCTTTCTTTTAATTGGCTTCTTTGGAGTAGCAGGGGGAGCCATCTGCTATTTTGTAGTGAAATCCCCCTTTTATGAAGGTGCTGCTATTCCGCTTTTAGTAATAGGTTTATTATTGGCTATAATTGGCTTTATTATCTTTAGAAGGTCTGATGCTGATCGAATTCGAAATGTATATGCATTCGATATGAATCCCGCTGAATTAAAAGAGAAAGAATTGCCGCGTATGCAAGCGGTCATGAAAAACTTCATTCTTTACCGTTACATCGAAATGGCATTGGTATTAGTGGGCATCTTGCTTTTTGTTTATTTCAAGAACAATCTGTTGCAAACCTTTTGGAAGGGGATGGGGCTAAGTCTTGCTGCAATGGCCATTATAGCCCTGGTTGCAGATTTTTTTGCAGAGGAGCGGGGGCATATTTACCTGAAGGGTTTGAGAGAATTTACGAGTAATACGCCCCGTTAGTTGTTGTCATTATAACTGCTATTAATTGATAGGACATTTTTCGTGATAATCAATTAATTCAATCGCTGTTTTTTCAAACTGATAATCTTTGTATTTGATAGCGATTTCATCCAGCACTTCGTTAATCTCTTCCAGGCTTCCTAATGTGACTAATTTGTAGCGATAATCTTTGATGCCAGGCATTCCCTTTAAGTAGTTAGTATAATGCCGTCTCATTTCAAAGATGCCCACTTTGGGTCCTTTCCATTCATACGAAAGTTGTAAATGTTTTTTACAAACAGCAATGCGGTCTTCAATGGTGGGTGCTGGCAAGTGCTCGCCCGTTTTGTAGAAATGTTTGATTTCATTAAAAATCCAGGGATATCCAATAGCGGCTCTTCCAATCATGATGCCATCTACGCCATATCTATTTTTATAGGCTACTGCTTTTTCGGGGCTATCAATATCACCATTGCCAAAAATGGGGATTGTGATGCGCGGATTATTTTTCACTTTACCAATCAGTTCCCAGTCGGCTTGCCCCTTGTACATTTGTGTTCGAGTACGTCCGTGTATGGCCAATGCCTTGATGCCTACATCCTGTAATCTTTCGGCCACTTCTTCAATATTTTTGGTAGACTCATCCCAGCCCAATCGGGTCTTTACTGTTACCGGTAAGCTGGTAGATTTTACCACTGCACTGGTTAGTCTAACCATCAAGTCGAGGTTCTTTAAAACGCCAGCTCCGGCACCTTTAAGTGCTACTTTTTTTACGGGGCATCCAAAATTAATATCTAGTAAATCAGGATTAGTGACTTCCACAATTTTAGCTGCCAGGGAAAGACTTTCTTCATCTCCTCCAAAAATCTGAATGCCTACCGGTCTTTCGTATTCGAAAATATCCAGTTTTTTTCTGCTTTTGATAGCATCTCTAATCAAACCTTCAGAGGATATAAATTCAGTATACATTAAATCGGCACCCTTGTCTTTACAAACCGCCCTAAAAGGGGGATCGCTAACATCCTCCATAGGCGCCAATAACAAGGGGAAATCGGGAAGTTCTATTTTATCTATTTTGACCATATTGTATTGTGCATGATATATTCAATTACAAAATGTGAACGATGAACTATCTCTACATTTGCCGTAAATTTACACACTTATAAGAGAATATTATGCAATACAAGTCAGTAAAGGGGTATACGGGATGGAGTCAATTAGGAATTATTACAGCCTTTACAGGATTTGGAATGGTGTTGGCTGCGATGGTTCAATATTTTTTTGCCCTTAGGGCATTAGGTCCTAGTGCTTTGCCTTGGCAGGAAAAACTAAAGGCCGGATTTGATGCTTTGATGCTTCCGGGAAATGAAAATTATGCTCAGCTAACGCAGGTATTTGGCACCATGGCCATGTTGTTTCTTCCAGCGCTTTTATATGTATTGGTTTGCCATAAACATTTTTTTTGGGTTGGTTTTAATAAGCAATTCACTCTTACACAGGTATTGATTGCATTTGGAATCATTTTTATTGCCAATTATTTTGCTGCTCCGTTTGAACAAATTACTAAAAGTGTTTTTCAACATTTTCCCAATTGGGATAAGCTTGCTAAGGAAGCAGAGGAGTTATATAAAAAAGCCATTGGCAGCATGAGTGCGTTAAAAACCTGGCCTCAATTTTTTGTGGGCATTTTTATTGTCGCATTTTTACCTGCTTTATTTGAGGAATTATTTTTCAGAGGGGTGCTTCAAAATTTGTTGGTTCGTTGGTGGAAAAGGCCACTCTTGGCAATATTATTTGTTTCTATTGTATTCAGTCTTATTCATGCATCTTATTATCTTTTTTTAAGTCGTTTGGTATTAGGTTTTGCTTTAGGCTTACTTTTTCATTACAGTCAAAACTTATGGGTAAGTATACTGGCACATTTTATTAATAATTTGCTAGCACTAACAGGATTATTTTATACCAATACGCATCCAACTAAAACAGCTGTGGGCAATGGGGACACAGTATTGCCTATTTGGAGTTTGGCAATTACCGGAACCATTCTCGTAAGCTTTTTTATATTTTTTAAGCGGCAGAGTTTTTCCCGCAAAACAGCTATCATCGCAAACGAAAATCAATTGTTAGAAGCTGCCAATCCTTTTGCAGCATATGAATAATATTGTATGGCATTAAATATTCAAACATTAAAAACAAGGTCCTTATCTGCAGTAGTATTTGTACTGCTAATGGCGGGGGGGCTGCTGTTCAGTGCAACCAGTTTTGTAGCGCTTTTTGTAATTATTCATTTTGGTTGTTGGTATGAATTTGTCAAGTTGTTGAAAATAATTGATCAAAAAACATATTGGAAATATGTGGGGTTGGGTATCATTTATATTACGCTGCCGGTATTGCTCTTGATTGCATTTAGGCTCGAATATCTTACACTTACCATTCAAGCGAATATTGATTCGTTAAAATATTTAGTCATGCCTATTTTTATCATTGCATGTATGTGGGTGAACGATACCATGGCTTATTTTGTAGGGTCTTTAATTGGCAAAACTCCTTTCAGTAAAATTTCTCCTAAAAAAACATGGGAAGGCACCATCGGCGGCGCATTGTTATGTGCTGTTTTGATGGGTTGGCTTGGTACACTGTATGGAAGGAATTATTTGCCCGCCTCCAATCACTATTTTATTGCTGCAGGCATCGCTGCAGTTTTTGGCACCCTGGGCGATTTGGTAGAAAGTAAGTTAAAGCGAATGGCCAACGTAAAAGATAGTGGTAATATCATGCCTGGCCATGGAGGATTTTTGGACAGGTTTGATAGCCTGTTAATTGCTACTCCAATGGTATGGGGATATGTAGAACTATTTGTCTAAATCAATTATGGAGCGGCTGTTCTATTTGCCCACTCCTGCTGTACATTTGCATTTTAATTCCAATCAAGCATGACAATTCACAAAGAGGGATATAAATCTATCGCCATTGGCACATTGGTATTTGCCATTATCAATTATGCTGTATTTTATTTTCTAAGCACAGATTTGCCTTGGGTAACATGGGCTGTTTTTGTTGTCACTTTAGCATTGTTACTTTTCCTTGTTTCCTTTTTTAGGATACCCAACCGTAAATTGACCATTAATGAAAATGCCATTATAGCACCTGCAGATGGTAAAGTAGTTGTTATAGAGGAGATTATTGATCCAGAGTATTTCAAGGCCAAGCGATTGCAGGTGTCAATTTTCATGAGTCCTGCTAATGTACATGTAAACCGTAACCCTTTTAGCGGGGAAGTGGTTTATAATCAGTACCACAAGGGCAAATATTTAGTAGCTTGGAATCCCAAGTCATCTACCGAAAATGAAAGGCATAGTGTAGTTATCAAGAAAGGTGAAGCGGAAGTGCTGGTAAAGCAAATTGCCGGGGCATTGGCCAAACGTATTGTCAATTACTTGCAAGTGGGTCAAAAGGTCAAACAGACAGAGGAGATGGGGTTTATTAAATTCGGCAGCAGGGTGGATTTATTATTGCCAGTAGGGACAAAATTGCATGTAGCACTCAATCAGGTAGTGAAAGGTGGGGTTACAGTAGTGGCTTCTTGGTGATTTAACGATTCTACCACCCATCAAATTTTAACAATATACCCTTGGCAATAAGCAACTAGAAGGTTATTTTTACAGTCTAAATAAAAAACAAATCATAATGAAAAAACTAATTTTATTCGCTACAGCAGCACTTTTTATTGCAGGTGTAAGTTTTGCCAATAATAGCGACAAAGGCAAAAAGAAAAAGAAATGTGCTAAATCAAAAACTTGTTGCACAAAAGCAGAAGGTGCTACTAAATCTTGCTGCAAAGACAAGTCAAAAACGGTAGCAATGTAATTTTCTATCAGATTAATATTCGCCTCCGTGAAAACGGGGGCTTTTTTATAATATATCTTCCAGCTCTTTTAAATGCGTGATGGTGTAGGTTGACAGAATAAGTGTGCTGATATTAGTATGGTTTACAAGAATAGAATCCATGCCGGCATTGATGGCACCTTGTATATCGGCTTCCGGATTATCGCCAATCATTATACTTTCTGATACAATGGCACCAGCGGCATGTAAAGCTGCTTCAAAAATTTCTTTGTTGGGCTTAGTGGCATTGCAGCCCTCACTGGTTATGATAGTGCTAAAATATTTTTTAATACCCGACTTGATGAGCTTATTGTGTTGCACCTCTTCGAATCCGTTACTTACGATATGCAAGCGATAACCCTTATTTTGCAGGTAATTCAATATTTCAATACTATATTCAAAGAGCGCTTTTTGATCTGGTAATATAGTAAGGTAGCGGGCACTCATTTCTTTGGCAAGCTTTTCATCTCCAATTTTAAAGTCGAGCAGGGAATACGCCATTCTTTTCCATCTTAATTCATCTTGTTTAATTAGTCCTTTGCTGTATTTATCCCAAAGTCGATGATTGTGCTCTTTGTAAACTGCATGAAAATCAGCAAAGGAGGGAATGTCTCTGACGGTGAGATCATATTCATTAAATAGTGCTTCCAGCGTTAGGGAAGAGTTGGTTTCAAAGTCCCATAATGTATGATCGAGGTCGAAAAAAATATCTTTGTATTTCATGCTAGTAGCTGCTGTTCAATAAAAAGCTGCAAGCTAATTGTAAAATCTTAGAAATTGAAATTGAGTTCTTCTAACAGGGAATAAATTTCATTTAGCTTTGCATCGATTAATCCATTAACAATGAATATAGTTATTACAGGCGCATCTAGGGGTATTGGTAAAGCCATTGCCGAAAAATTTGCTTCTCAGGGGCATCATTTATTTTTAACCAGTAAGAAGGAGGATGGTTTGCAAAATACGGTTCGGGCATTGCAAGCAAGTTATCCAACTATTCTCATAGCATCAAAGGCTTTTGATTTGCGTCATGAGGCAGGTGAATTTGGCGAATGGATATTGAGTAAAGGAATTGAAGTGGATGTTTTAATTAACAATGCCGGAAGTTTTTCGCCAGGTCAGGTGCAGGACGAACCAATAGGACTATTAGAAGAACAGTTGGCCACGAATTTATTTGGGGCCTACCATCTTACAAGAAAATTATTGCCTTCAATGATAAAAAGAAAGGCGGGTCATATTTTCAATATCTGCTCTATTGCCTCCTTGAAAGCTTATCCTAATGGCGGGGCTTACGGTATCAGTAAATATGCCTTGTATGGTTTTAGTCAAAATCTTAGAATGGAGATGATGCCATATCACATCAAAGTAACGGCCGTGTTTCCTGGAGCAGTGCTCACAGAAAGTTGGGGGGATTATGATAATTCAGCGGCTAGAATCATGGAGGCCTCGGATATTGCCACTATGATTTATGCAGCAACGCAGCTAACAGCGGCTGCCTGCGTGGAGGATATTATTATTCGTCCGCTGTTAGGAGATCTTTAATAAATGTGAATGTATAATTAACAATTTCTTGTATCCATTCATATGGTCGTCTATTCAAAAAAGCAACTATTGAAGTATTTTTGTTGAATTGAAGATGAATTATTTTTTACAAAAATTATTGACATTTATCTTGTTGTTTGTTGCCTTGCAAACAACTGCACAGTTGCGTTTTAGTGCCACGGTTTCTCCTACTAAAATTGGCAAAAATGAATATGCCAACGTAGAATTTATTGTTGAAAATGCGAAACAAGTAGAAGCGATTAACCCGCCCTCATTAAAGAATTTTCTTGTAGTAAGTGGCCCCAACCAGTCAAATGGGGTAAGTACTATCAATGGTCTTGTAAAACAATATATATCTATAAGTTTTACCATTCAGCCTAAGTCAATTGGCAATTTTACAATTCAATCTGCATCAGCAAAGGCAGATGGCAAATTGTTGCGTAGCAATGCTGTTCAATTGCAAGTGGTAAATGAGCCTCAGGGAAACAATAGTTCAGGTAGCATTTTTTCTCAAGGATTTGGCGGGATGGATCCATTGGAGGATACAAGGCCATCCTTGCAATACAATGAATCTGTTTTGCGGAAAGGCGAAAATGCTTTGGATAAAATAAAGCAGAACTTGATTGTTAAAGCCGTCGTTAATAAAACTACCTGCTTTATTGGTGAGCCGATTATTGTTACTTATAAATTATACACGCGTTTAAAAAGCGAAAGTAGTCTTACCAAGAATCCTTCTTTCAATGGTTTTAGTGTAGTGGATCTTCAATTACCAGATAATATTAATTATACGCAGGAAAAATTGAACGGTAAGGATTACAATGTGTATGTGATTCGAAAATCGCAATTGTATCCATTACAGGCAGGCACTTTAACATTGCAATCGGCCGAAATTGAAAATACAGTACACTTGATTAAGGAGGAGTATATCAATAGGCGTCAGCGAAATGGTGATTTAGCCGATCTTTTCGGAGATATCCAATTGCCTGCTGAGGCATTCGAAAATCAAAAGGTTAGTTTAAAAAGCGAACCAATTGATATTCTAGTGAAGGATTTGCCATTGGTAAATAAGCCTGCTACGTTTAAGTCAGCAGTAGGGAAATTTCAAATTACTGCCGCTTTGGATAAAGATAGTTTTAGCACTGATGATGCGGGAAAAATATTGTTACTCATTAAAGGGGAGGGTAATCTGCAGTTAGTAAATGCACCTGATATCAATTGGCCAGCTGGCATGGAAGGGTTTGAACCAAAGATTAGTGATGATATAAATAAATTGAATGTGCCATTGAGTGGTAGAAAATTAGTAGAATATCCATTTACTATAAATCAACCGGGGATGTATTCTTTGGCTCCGATTGTTATGAGCTATTTTGATGTTGATGACCAGCAATATAAAACGATTTCTACCGGGCCTTTAAAATTTTATGTATCAAAAGGCCTAGGTAAAAGAATAGGGCAAGCTTCCAATACCAATAGTCAGGTGCGGTTTTTGAATAAGTTATTTAATAATCGCTGGGTAATTGTGTTATTTGTTGCAGGTTTTATTATTGCAGGATTATTATTTTGGGTGGCAAGGGAAAACAAAAAAGACAAAGCAAAAAATAGCCCGATGGTGCCGTTGGCTGAGCCTACTATTATTCCATTAGCGCCCATCAAGGAAGAACATGCATTGATTGAAAACGTCAATCCATTATTGGAAGCTGCTAATAGTATAGATGACCCTAATTCAGCAAAATTCTATTTAGCACTTAATACGGGTCTTAAAAATTATCTTGCCCATTGGTTAGGTATACATGCTGCAATATTGGATAAAAAATCAATTATAAGTCAAATGGACAATCGGGGGGTGAGCAATAATAGCAGTCTTCAATTATTGCAATTAATGGATGAATTGGAATGGCAATTGTACACACCCTTTTCTGCAACCGATAACCGACAGGCATTTTATGATCGTGCTGAAGATATGATTAGCTTGTTAGAAACATACCAGATTAAGCATCCGTAAATTTATAACCTACTCCTCTTACGCTGTGGAAATATTTAGGGTTGCGGCTATCTGCTTCAAAATACCTCCTGAAGCTTAGTACAAAGTTGTCGATTGTTCTTGTGGTAGGATATACATTGTAACCCCAAACCGTGTGGAGTATTTTTTCGCGGGCAACGGTTTCATTTTTATTTTCAATCAATAATTTCAACAACATCAATTCTTTCTTGGTAAGTGAAAACTTATTTCCATCTTTATCGAATCCTTCTGATGCGTTAAAATCGATTTTGTTTTTACCAAATACATATACATCAGGAACGGGCGTTTTGCTTCCTAATTTTTCGCTTTTTTTAATCAGCTTGTTAACCCTTAATAATAGTTCCTCTAAATTAAAAGGCTTAGTTAGGTAATCGTCAGCGCCTTTTTTCAAGCCAAGAATTCTATCTGCACTTGTGTTTTTAGCACTTAAAATTAAGATGGGTATATCGGGGTTGCTAAGTCTGATGGTTTCGCATACAGTAATGCCATCAACTTCTGGTAACATTACATCTAGTACAATTAAATCGAAATGTTCGGATACAAAAGCCTTCAAAGCTTCCGCGCCATCATATGCACTGGTTACTTCATAGTTCTCCAGTTCAAGATTTAGCTTCAAGGCCTCCTGTAGATTTTCTTCATCCTCTACTAGTAAAATAGATTTTTTGCTCATGATGCGTTGGCTGTATTTAATTGGATGGCAAAAATACTTCCCTTTGGTTGGTTGTCGGTTAAATAGATTTCGCCTTTATGTTGTACAACAATTTTCTTAGTTAAGTATAGGCCAAGTCCTGTTCCCTTAGCTGATTTGGTAGAGGCGTTGCCTATTCTATAGAATTTATGAAATACCTTGGCCTTCTCTTCTGTTGCAATGCCTTTGCCTTCGTCTATAACTGACAAAGAACATTTGCCATGTGCTTCGGATAGATGAATGGCAATGGGCAACTCTTTAGGAGCATATTTTAATGCATTGTCAATTAAATTATTTATTGCCATTTGTAATAAAAGCAAATCTCCCATTACATACACTTCTTTTTGTATAGTAGCTTGAATAATCCTTTGAGGAAACCGTACGATAAAATCATGAATGCATTGGTTGACTAACTCACTAAAATCCGTTTCCTCCATATTAAGTTTATAACCTCCAGCTTCCATTTGAGAGGAAAGCAATAGATTGTTGCAAAGGGCATTTAAACGGTTGGCTTCTTGTAAGGTATTTTGTATTAATTTTTTCTGTTGTTCTTCATCCAATTTTCTTTTCTGCAGCGTTTCCAAATTTAATTTGGCAACAGCAATGGGTGTTTTTAATTCATGTGTAATGGCCATCATGAAATGCTGTTGATTCTGACTTTGTTTGAGTTGATTTCGTACAGCTCCAAAAATAAATACTGCTCCAGCCATGATTAACAGAAAGAAGATAGCTCCTTCACCTAGGTATTGTGTTGTTTTTCTTTTTTCAGCGTCCATGATTTTGCTTGCATAGTCTTCGTATTGCGCACTGTTAGTATTCAATTCATTGAGTTTGTAATTGGCCATTTGGTGATTTTGGTTATTCAGTGCAATGAACCACCAGGTAAGGGCTGCGAGAATATAAGCTAGTAAAAACCAGTAAAAAAAGTAAATGTATCGAAGATGTTTGGCCTGTAATTGCATGTTGCCTGTTGATTAATCTAGAAAATTGCGTGTATTAATTTCTTTTATCCAAACCCCAGCTCAGTTTATTACGGAGTGTTTGCAAAAAATTATTTTCATTCAGGCGAATAAGGTTTATTCCAAAACTTTCTTTCTTAACTGCCAATTGAATTTCTTTGGTTACAATCTCTCTGCGGCTGTCTAGGGTGCAGAGAAAGCCATCTGTTCTACCCTCAATTTCAAATGAGATGATATTGCTATCTGGTACTACAATGGGACGAATGTTTAAATTATGTGGCGAAACTGGGGTAATAACAAAGCATTCATTGTCGGGGAAAATAACGGGTCCTTGACAGCTCAATGAATAGCCTGTACTACCGGTAGGGGTTGCCACAATAAGACCATCGGCCCAATAAGAATTCAGGAACTCGCCATTCAGGTAAGTATGAATTTTAATCATGGGTGATGAATCCTTTTTATGAATGGAAAATTCATTCAAAGCGTAGGGCGTTTCGCCGAATAAAGACATATTGGCATCTAGGTGTATCAATGATCTTTTGTCTGTTACAAAAGTTCTGTTGACGAGCGCGCTGATTGCATTTCTCAATTCCTCCTTACCAATACTGGCCAAGAATCCAAGTCTTCCATAATTGATGCCCAGTACAGGAGTACCTTTGTCTCTTACTAGTGTAACTGTATCCAGTAAGGTGCCATCGCCTCCTAAACTGATAATACTATCAATGCTTTCATCAAGGTCTTCGTAAGCATTAAAAGTGGAATATTTTTGTGTAATATCAAATGCTGAATAGAATTGATTGAAGAAGTCTTGGTAAAAAACAGGTTCAATCTTATGCGCAGCCAGTTCCTCCAACAATAATTGCATGTCGTTCTGCTGGTTGTTTTCAATGCCCCTGCTATAAATGGCAATTTTCATAAAGCATTTACATTTATGCTAACTGTAATAAATTTAAAATCCGCCCTGTGTATGTAAAAATAAACCCTTTTCTCCTAATTGGTTAAAACTGTATTCAAACCTAAGATTTACATCGTATAAAGTAAGTAAGTCGATGCCAATTCCACCAGCGTATAATAATTTATTATTAAGAGACGCCTTGAATTCATTTTTATTGAAGCAATAGCCTATATCTCCAAAGGTTTTGGCAAAAAAGGTAAAGGGAATATAGGGGTGTGATTTCGATTTAAAGGGGAAAGGAACTTTAAATGCTAGCAATTTATATTTCAATGTTGTTTTGGCCAATCCAGTGGCAATGCCATCAATTACATAATATTCCAATCCCCTCAGGTAGGTGTCGCCATAACCAAGTCCACGTTGATTGATATAGGCTTGGTGAAAAGGAAGTTTTACCATGCCTGATAGTTGAATGCTACTGTACCAAGATTTGCCAAGGTCATAAAACTTACTAAAATTGCCATTTATGGTCAGTGAGTTGATGCCTCCAGTAAGCCGTAAGCCTCTTTTTGAAATGCCATATCCCAGGGCAGTTCCTTTTAAGGGGTAGGCCACATTATTTACGTTCAGGTATTGGTATGCATAGGAAAGATCTATAAATCCTTTAGCATTGGTGGGTTCATTAAAGTAATTGGGATTGAATTTATTGGTTACAATGGAATCATATACTTTCAAATAATTGTAGGTCAAATAAAAGTTATGCTTTCTGTAATAGCCTCTTCTAACAGAATAGGCAGCGTTGATGTTGAGGCCATTTCTTACAAAATCACCTACTTCTTTTCTAATGGAATCAACCGGATAAAACAGTACTTTGTTATTATAGCTCGTCTTGTAGGAAATCTCTCTGTTTTGCGTGTATCCTGCTCCGATAGTAAATCCTTCTGTGAGTGCCGAATTGCTATAGGGGGCAGTATAATTGAATGAGAAATTGCGGCTATAGCCGTTCAATAGGTAGATGCGCAATTGGTCTCTTCTGCCACTTAAATTGTAGTGAACGAATTTTAACCCATAGTTTACCCTGGTCAGGCTGGCATTAAATGTTTTTACCCAATCATTCAAATTGCGATCAATCAATTGAAATTGTGGTACTGGGAAGATATACCAGCGTTCCTTGACTTCTACTACAAGGTCAATGTCGTAGGCGGTAATAACACTTACATCCACTTTTACTTCGGTGAAGAGGGTGGTGTTATAGATAAGTTGTTTCGCTAGTTTTAAGGCGTCCTCTAGTTTACTCACAGGGATGGAGTCGTTTCTTTTCAGTTGCATTTCACGCTCAATCAAGTAAGGCTTTGTGTTTTTATTTCCTTTGATGATTACATTGCGTATATGCAAATGGCTATTAAGTGTAAGACTGTCAGTGGAATAAGTATTTTGTGAGAAGCCTGTAATACAAAAAAACAGTAAACAGTAAAAGCTAAATATTTTCTTTATGGACATCATCAAATCAACGCTTTATTTCAATAGGAGCGCTTGTAAAAATAACTGATATAAAGCATACTGGGGCAGGAGTAGGTGAATTCACTGTTAAATATCCAAATAATTCATAAGGTGCCTATAATTGCTATGAATTTCGTTCTCAAATTGCTCATTTCCGAAAAAGTAAATCACATCATAATCATAGCGTTCAAAAGTGGCCACTGTACTGGCAATTTCCTTTTTATTGAGGTGAATGGTTACTGTAAGCATCCCTGTTTCGGGGTGTACAATGGTATTGAGGTGTAGGATGGTGGCATCATTGCTTTCGGTAATTCGACTGATTTCGCTGATAGTAAACTTGCTTCTTTCCATTTCCAATACAATCAGTCCGCCTATTTCCTTGGCGCCATTGAACTCCCCAATAATCTTCAAAAGATCGGTGGAAGTAATAACACCCATCAATTCGTTTTCTTCTCCTACTACAGGTACAATGCTAGTTGTAAACTCATTGCAAAGATGTATCGCTTTTAAAAAATGTTCGTTTTCGTGTACAGCTACCTTTAAAAAAGTATCCTGTAATATTTGAATGGGTAATTTGGAATCTTCTGCATCCAATAAGTCATCTTCACTTACAAGGCCAAGGAATTTGTCATCCGATACCACGGGTAGGTGTGTCACCCTGAAATCATTAATCAGCTGCAGTGCTTTTTTAACACTGTCTTGCAATTGTATTTGTGGAATACTTTGATTGATGAGTTCTACTGTTAACATTACTGCTGAATCCTTTTAAGGGTCAATGTTTAAACTGATAACGGATAAATTCGCTATTAAGTATTAAGACAAAAAAAATTATCAAATTGTTGCAGCGGGCGTCTTTAATTTTTGTAAAAACCCTTCCAAAATTGCATTGAAGGCTTCAGGTACTTCCAGCATTGGTGCATGCCCACATTTTTCAATAAAATGCAATTCACTATTAGGAATTAAGCGATTGAATTCTTTTCCAACAAAAGGTGGAGTGATGGTATCGCTGGTGCCCCAGATCAAACAAGTGGGTTGTTGAATTTTTCTAAGATCTTCACCTAAATTATTACGAATAGCACTTTTAGCCAGGGCAATAATTTTTATAACTTTCAGTCTGTTATTGGTGATTTCAAATACTTCATTAACTAATTCATCTGTGGCAATTGCAGGGTCGTAAAAAGTAAGGCTTGTTTTCTGTCTGATATATTCTTTGTCTCCACGTTTGGGATAACTGTCTCCCATGCCATTTTCATACAAACCACTACTGCCAGCCAGAATCAGGGATTTGATTCTTTCGGGGTGTTTTAAGATATGAACTAAAGCTACATGGCCACCCAATGAATTGCCCATTAGATGTATATTATTCAGATTTCGGTGTTCTATGAAACGCAACAAAAATTTTTGTAGACCACCAACAGATGTGTGCAAAAGATCAAGTTCTAACAGTGGTAGAATGGGTACAATAACTTTGTAGGTTTTACTAAAATGGGTTATTACTGCATCAAAATTACTGATGGCTCCAAATAAGCCATGTAATAGCATCAGGGGTTCACCCTGACCCACTTCAATAAATTTGAATTTCCCGTCTTGTTGTATTTCGTAACTCATTTGATAGTAATGGTATAGCAATGATTTCAGCTGCAAAATAAATTATTTGCGCCAATTAATGAAGTTTACCTCTCAGCTTGCCTTGTAAAGATACAAGGTTTGTGTCAAGGGAATGGCAGTGATTTCAGGTTGTTTGGGGATAGCTTGACAACCAATGCAATTTTTCATTATCCAGCGGAAGCAGACAGTAAGCTGAGCGCTGGGTATTATTTGGCCATTTTACCAAAAAATGATTCTAGTTCTCCAAACATATCCTTGAAAAAGGGAATCACATTTCCTATGCTGTTCATAATAGTTGGGCCCCATGGGCGTATGAAAAGATAGCTAACAGAAGACTGGGTGGTACTGGTTTCTATAAAGTGTAATTGTACCGCATAAAACAATACAATACTGAAGACAATGGCATAAAGGACCAAATACAATAGTATCCCTCCCATTCTATTGACCCAGCCGAGCAATAAGGTTTCCACGGTTTTTTGAATTACCCGACCGGCTAGATTGACCAGGATAACGACTATAAGAAATACCAGCGCAAATGATACAAAGGGGATCCATTTAGCAGAAACACTGCCATTAGCTGATATCCATCCTGCAACCAAAATCGATAACTTAAGTGCAGCAGCTAGTCCAATGATAAAGGCTATAATAGAAAAAAGGGCCAATATAAAGCCCTTGTTATATCCTTTGATGATGGCAAAAACAAGTAATACAAAAAAGCAAATATCAATTAGCATACTGTGATTTTTGTTTTTGCAATGATACATTGCAAGTGATGATTAATCTGAACTACTTATTTCGCTAACAATTCCTTTACAATGGCACTAATTGTTTTTCCATCGGCTTGCCCTGCTAGTTCTTTGCTGGCTGCACCCATTACTTTGCCCATATCTGCTGGACTAGCAGCGCCAGTTGCAGCAATTATTTTAGATACAACTTCTTTGATGGCCTCTTCAGTTAATTGTTTGGGCAAAAATCTTTCAATCACTTCCATTTCTTCTTTTTCCTTGGTAGCCAAATCAGCCCTGCCCTGTTGCTGATAAATTTCATAGGAATCCTTTCTTTGCTTCATCATTTTTTGCAGGAATTTTTGTTCAATGCCCTCATCAATAACACCCCCTGCACCTGGATCGGTTTTGGCTTTTATTATTTCTGCTTTAATAGCACGCAAACTTCTTAGCACAGCCTCGTTTTTGGTTTTCATGGCTGTTTTCATTTCTTCCATGATTTGTTGCTCTAATCCCATATAATTATATTTTAATTTGTATAATTGTTTAAGTGTATTCTATTTCGATTGTTCCTGAATTTGCTTTTCCCTGAATTTTTCAAAAAAAGCTTTAGCAAATTTTTTCATATCATCACTCATATCCTGGTATTGGGTAGCGCGGTGAAAAGTGTCGGCCATGGTCATTAATATCTGATAATAAAAATCGGCCATTTCATCCACCATCATATCCTTGCTCCATAAGTCAATACTGAGTGCAGTTTTATCGGTTCCATCCCAAAATGCGACGGACATGGCTTTGGCAATATGTGCCATATCAGCATTTTTATCACTGGCTTTCCAGCTTATTTTTTCTGGAATTTTATTGACATCCAGAAATACATCAATGGTGATAGTAGATTTATTCATATACTTAAAAAGTCTTTTTTTTAATGATGGGCAAAGTTACTCAATTTGATTTTTAGCAGCCGTATTTTTATAGAATGGAAGATTAATATTGGCTTTATTTTTTGGTTTCAACGGCTTGTAAAATAGACTCCCATAGCAGATCAGCGGTTTTGTCCCAACTAAATTTATTTGATTGCTCAAAGCCTTTTTGGATGAGTTCATTTCTAAGAGATTCGTCCTTAAAGATGCGCATCATTTGCTCCGCTAAATCCGAAATGGAATGCGGGTCTGCCAACAAAGCTGCCGAGCCAGCAATTTCGGGCATGCTACTGGTATTACTTGTAATTACTGGCACCCCCGATTGCATGGCTTCTACAATTGGCACACCAAATCCTTCAAAAAAACTGGGGTATACCAAGGCGTAGGCAGCAGCCGTTATACTTGCTAATTGGTCTTGGGGCAAGTATCCTAGTAATTGAACATCCTGTCTGTATTTATAAGTTTTCAGACTTTCGGAAAATTGTTCATAGTCCCATGCTAGCCTTCCTGCAATTAATAATTGCATATTGCTTTTCTGCCTTTTTTTAAAAAGCGAAAATGCTTTCAGCAAATTCATCAGGTTTTTTCTAGGATGAATTGCTCCTATATATAAAAAATATTCTTTACCTGCAGTATAATTGGCTTTGATGCTTTCTTTATCAGCCCAATTGAATGGTTGAAATGCGGAAGCAATGCCGTTGTATACTACATTTATTTTGGAAGCTGGAATGGCATATTGTTGAATCAAATCATTTTTCGAAAATTCCGATACTGTTGCAATGCTTGCTGCTTTACTTGCAAATAAGGGCGTGTTTTTTTTATAATAACGAAGATGGCTTTTTTTAATAAAAGCGGGATGATGCAAGAACGCGAGATCATGTATTACTAGGCATTGTGGTATGCGAGTACGGAGTGAACAAAATCCATCAGGGCTTAACAAAACGTCTGCTTTATATTTCCTTACTAGAGCTGGTAATTTGTAATTGTACCAATATTGCCACAGTATAGGGTGTCGGGCCTCGGGTCCAATTATTACAGGGGTAATATTGCCTGCTGTAATGATAGTAGGGTCAAAGGCTCTATCGAATATATAAAGGAATTGATGTTCGGGATGCTTTTTTGCTAAGCGGCTACAGGTTTCAAAAATAAAATTGCCATAACCCTCCAGGTAGTCCTTCAATAAAAAACGGGCATTCACGGCAATAATCATAATAATATAATTAGGCTATAGTTGAAGGGGCGCAAACTAATGGGCAAGTAACTTGCATTATTTAAGAATTTTTATCTTAACTGTTTCAATTCTAGTGTCGCTTACATGCAGTACTACGAATTCATAATTTCCAATAATAATGCTTTGATTTTCCTTGGGGATTTCTCCATTGTTTTCAATAATATATCCGCTGAGGGTTTCCGCATTTTCTTCTCCTGGAAAAAACAATTTAAATTTTTCTGTGATATAATCCAATTCGATGCGGCCACTGAAGATGAATTCATTGCTTGCTAATTGTTTCTCAACAAATTCTTCTGTATCGTATTCATCTTTAATATCACCGAATATTTCTTCTAAAATATCTTCCATTGTAACAATGCCGGCAGTGCCGCCAAATTCATCTATCACCCAAGCAATGCTTTTTCTTTCTTTGCTGAATTTGTTCATCAGATCGGTAGCGCTCATGCTTTCTGGTACTGTTGGAATGGGAAGTAATATTTCTTTTAAACTGGATGGGTTTTTAAATAAATCGAGTTGGTGTATATACCCTACAATCGAATCGATGTTGTTTTCATATACAACCAGTTTGCTGAGCTGAGTATGAATGAATTTCTGGCGAACATCTTCTACTGAGGTGTCAATTTGAACAGATTCAATTTCTCTTCTCGGAATGAGGCATTCCCTGAGTTTGATTTCACTGAGTGAAAGTGCATTTTCAAAAAGCTCTTTATTGATTTCCTTATTTTCTTCCTCTTCCCCATTATTTTTGTTTTGCATCAAGTAATATTCTAAATCCATTTTTGAAAATACTTCCTTTCTTTCAGTGAGGTTTACATTGAAGAAGTATTTTAATATCCATTCAGCGATGCTTACAAATAAAGTAGCGATTCCAGCAAATAAGTAAAAGAAAAAAGCAACGATATACGTTAGGAATCCATTGCTTAAGATTGCATTGTTTCTGGCTTTAAAAAAGGCTTTGAAAATAAATTCAAAAACCAATAAGATAAAAGTTGATGCAAGGGTTTCTATAATGAGGTGTAAATAGGGATTGTCGATCTGCCAAAATTTATTGTACCAAATACCTTCCATGAAACTACTCCAAAGTAATCCATATACGACCAGTATTACATTGAATCCAATTAAAGTGGTGCCAATAAATCTTGCTGGAGTATCGGCAAAACTGCCCCAAGTTTTCCCTGTATATGTCCCTTGCTTTCTATTGAGTTCAATGGATAATTTATTCGCCGATACAAATGCTAGCTCGATGCCTGCAAAAAAACCAATCAAGAGTAGGGAAGTAATAATTGCTAAAAGCGCCATCCAGTCCATGCTATAAAAGTAAGAAAGATTTTATTAATGCCTTTTGGCTTGTTTGCCTTACTATTCTTGTAAAAAGTCTCCAACAATTTTTGTTGCTTCTGCACAGGCTTTCTCCAATTGATCGTTGATGATAACCTCGTTGAAATGCTGCTTGAAGGAAAGCTCATAAGCAGCTTTATTGAGTCTAGCTTGAAGCGATTCTTCAGATTCTGTTCCCCTGCCCAGTAATCTTTTTTTGAGTTCCTCAACAGAAGGGGGTTGTATGAAAAGGGATAGACTAGTACTTGGAAATTGTTGTTGTACATGAATGGCACCTTTTACATCAATATCCAACACTGGAATTTTGTTTTGAAGCCAAATGCGTTCCAGCTCGGTTTTCAGTGTGCCATAATATTTTCCTTCATAAACCATTTCCCATTCTATAAAGGCTTCTTCCCTAATTTTTTGTTTAAAATCTTCTTCTGAAATAAAATGATAATCTACTCCATCCACTTCTTTTCCTCTGGCAGCACGGGTAGCAGCGGATACCGAAAAGGCCAATTGCGGAAAATGTTGCATCAAGTGTTTTGTGATGCTGGTCTTGCCGGAACCTGATGGAGCCGTAATAATAATGAGTTTATGCGGGAAAGCCATTTGCAAAGAAAGAAATAAAAAACGAATTTGAAAGCAGTGCCCCTAACTATATTCTTTTAATATCGGCCCCTAGGGCTCGTAATCTTCCATCTATGTCCTGATACCCACGATCTATTTGTTCGATATTTTGAATGGTACTCTTTCCTTTGGCACTCAATGCGGCAATCAGCAGGGCTACTCCAGCTCGAATATCTGGACTACTCATGGTAATTCCTCTTAAATGCTGTGCCCTTTCCAGTCCAATTACCACAGCGCGATGCGGATCGCAAAGAATAATCTGGGCACCCATTTCAATAAGCTTATCGGTAAAGAACAGACGGCTTTCAAACATTTTTTGATGAATCAATACACTGCCATGTGCTTGAATGGCAGTTACCAAAATAATGCTGAGTAAATCAGGTGTAAAGCCTGGCCACGGATGATCATAAATAGTAAGCACGCCGCCATCCATGTATTTCTGTATTTCATATCGGTCTTGTGCGGGAATGAAAATATCATCTCCCCTGAATTCCATTTCAATGCCCAATAATTTAAATTTATCGGGAATAATTCCGAGGTGTTCAATGCCTGCATTTTTAATGGTAATGGCACTTTGGGTCATGGCTGCCAACCCAATAAAACTACCCACTTCAATCATATCAGGCAAAATGGTATGTTCGGTGCCTTTTAGTGATTTTACCCCTTCGATAATTAAGAGGTTGCTGCCTATTCCTTCAATCTGAGCGCCCATTCTATTCAGCATGCGACAGAGTTGTTGTAAATAGGGTTCACAGGCCGCATTGTAAATTTGGGTTGTTCCATTGGCCAATACGGCCGCCATTAAAATATTGGCAGTACCCGTTACGCTGGGTTCGTCGAGTAAAATATTAGTTCCTTTGAGTTCGTTGGCTGTCAAATGAAAAAAGCCATCTTCATTATAAGCATAGTGGGCGCCTAATTTTTCAAAACCAATGATATGGGTATCGAGTCTTCTTCTTCCTATTTTATCGCCCCCAGGTTTGGGAATAAATGCCTTTTTAAACCTTGCTAACAAAGGGCCTGCTAACATAACGGAACCGCGTAGACGACCACTTTTTTTATGATAGCCTTCACTCTGCAGGTAATCTACTGCAACATCATCGGCCTGAAAACTGCAGGTATTGCGATCGATGCGCTCAATTTTCACATTCATATCCGACAGCAATTCAATCAGTAGGTTGACATCAATAATATCGGGAATATTGTGAATGGTTATTTTTTCGGAACTTAATAATACTGCAGAAATGATTTGCAGCGCTTCATTTTTAGCACCTTGTGGGCTAATATTACCTGATAAAATATTGCCTCCTCTTACTTCAAATGAGCCCATGTTATTAAATTGTATGGTGTATAAACTACTCGCAAGGTAAAAACAAAAAGGTTGAAACAAATTTCAACCTTTTTCAATTATATATAATATGCAGTTAATATCTTTTCTTGAAACTACGGTTGTTGTTTCGGTTGTCTCTACCGCCACCTCTATTGTCTCTACCACCACCACGATTGTCTCTACCGCCACCTGCATTGTCACGGCTACCTCCACCATTATTGCGACCGCTAAAATTCTTTCTGAAATTATTTCTTCCGTTGTTACTGGCATAATCATCCCTTTCTGGACGATTATCGGCACGGTGTTTTACAAAAGGACGGTTATTGAATTCCAGTTCGCCATCTGTGATACTTTGTAATTCAGCCTGTATGTTTTCATCATGCACCAATTCCTTGTGCCAATTGCTATACGTTAGTTTCATATAGTAAGCAACTGCATTGGCAAACCCTTGTTTCTTTTCTGGATTTTCTTCCTGCAATGCTTTGTCAATAACGATTTCAATATTCTTGCCCAGGTGATTAAACTTGGGATATCTTTTCGGATAACGAAGCGGCTCAGGCCTGGCTTTTAAAGTTTCTCTAGTAGGAATGGGATAGGGGCTTTCTACATCAAGTGTAAACTCACTGATTAAGAAAAGATGATCCCATAATTTATGTCGGAAATCCTCCACATTTTTAAGGTGAGGATTTAAAAAGCCCATCAGTTCAATGACTGCGTAAGCATTTTTTTGTCTTTCTTCTTTGTTTTCTAATGAAAGTAAATACTCAACCATTTTTTGGATATGGCGACCATATTCCTTCATACTTAAATGATTTCTGGTTGTATTGTATTCCATGTTTTCGACATTCTCCATACTACAAATGTAAGGTTATTTTAAAAATTGCTTTGCGGACACCCAAAGTGCTAAAAAAGCACCGATACTATCGGCGGCAAAATCCAGTAAGTCGAAACTGCGCCCCGGTACAAAATATTTTTGAATGAATTCGGTAGCGAGTCCCCAAATAGCCACGGCGAGGGCTATTTTTATGAAGAAATTACGTAATTCATAGCCTTTTAGGGCTGTTTTGCTTAAAGGTTGCATGAACAAATAGGCCAATAAAGCAAAAATACCGATATGAATAAGCTTGTCACCATAAATGAGGGTAAACCAATTGTCTATTTTGGGCAAATCCTCGCCGGGCAAACATATTAATACCAGAATAATAAAAAACCAGGCGATGCCTGGTATAAATCGACGCATCTGTCCTCTTAAAGGAGCATTGATATCGCTCATATTATTTTAACCTACTAGTTGGCTATAAGCTGCAGCATCCATTAGTCCGTCGATATCAGCAGGATTGGCAACGGTCATTTTAACCATCCAACCTTTACCATATGGGTCGCTGTTTACCAACTCGGGCTGTGATTCCAATATTGGATTTACTTCGTTAATGGTACCTGCAATGGGTAGAAACAAATCACTCACTGTTTTAACTGCTTCTACACTTCCGAAAATATCTTCCGCTTTCAGTATTTTACCTACACCACTTATATCTACATATACAATATCACCTAGTTCTCTTTGTGCAAAATCGGTGATTCCTACGGTAGCAGTATTGCCTTCCAAAGCAACCCATTCGTGGTCCTTGGTATACTTTACATTGTCAGGGTAGTTCATACTTCTTAGTTGTGATTTGTGATAAATTAATTTGACTGCAATTTACAAATTTTTACTCATCTCCGATTGAATTACTCCATTTGGAGCATTACTGTTTGATGATTTCCATTTTCATTCTTACATCTCCCAATGGCCGGTCAAATTGATTTTTTGGTACGGTCGCAATTTTATCAATGACTTCCAGTCCTTTTTCTACTTCTCCGAATACAGTATAGTTCATATCCAAAAATGGCGTTCCACCTTTTTCTTTGTATACCATCCTTTGAATTCTGGAGAATTTACGGCCGATTTGCATTTCTACTTGGTTCAATTCAGCGTCGGTATATTTTTTTCCTTGTACAATATAAAATTGACAGCCACTGCTGGATTTTTCAGGGTTGTTGTTTCTTGCTGCAGCAAGGGCTCCTTTTTTGTGGTAAAGCGTGGTATCAAACTCAGCCGGAATCATATAGCCCACATCGCCGCCACCAAGCATCATTTCATAACTCGCATTTTTACTGCCAGGATCACCACCTTGAATCATGAACTCATTAATCACCCGATGAAAAATCAAACTATCGTAAAAATGTTCACCTACTAATTTGATGAAATTGGCTTTGTGTTGTGGTGTTTTATCATACAATCTAACAACGATAATACCACTGTCTGTAGTAATTTTAATTCTAGTGCCAGCAACGGGTTTTACAACGGGAGTCTTAAGGACAGGTTTTACTTTTACTGTAGTTGGCTTTTTGGGAACGATGGCTTTTTTTACCTGGGCAAAGCCGGTAACAGTTAACACACTTAATACAATTGGAATCAATACACGTTTCATTGTTCTTCTATTTAATCAATAAATTTTTGTTGTTGAAAATAAAGCAAGATATGGTCTTTTAAAAAATTTTCCTGGTCTATTAATTGGTAGTCTGGCAAAGCTTTTAATTGCTTAAAATGTGGCCATCCCTCCTCATCCCTTCCTTCAATGCTATAATAACCGCTGGAGGATAAAATCGAACAAACTGCAATATGCATAAGGTCCTGCTTTTGTTCTTTAGTGAAAGTTTGGGGCCCGGCACCCAGTTCTTGCACCCCAATCAGCAATAAAATGCCATCCATGTCTGGCTTGATGCCAAATCTTTCCTTTAATAGGATGCGTAATTTGAGCCAACGAATAGTAATATCTTCCAGCGCATGATGCATATGGCCGCAAAGATAGGGGGCTCTGTCTTTCTGAAAAATTGTATTCCTGATAATAATGCGTTCATCAAAGCAGTATCTTTGGCGAAATTTTTTAGAAAATAGATGTTACAGATTAATTATATCAGGCAGCATGCCGATTTAGTAAAAACGAAATTAAGTAAAAAGCATTTTGCCGATCTCGGTTTAGTGGATCAGGTGATTGCCCTTGATGAGCAATTGCGCAAATTGAAAAATGAAACAGAGAGTCTTCAGTCTGCAGTCAATGCAGCCAGTAAGGAGATTGGGGTATTGATGGCCAAAAAAGAATTAGAAGCTGCTGAAGCCAAGAAATTGGAAGTAGCCCAACATAAAACCAGTTTACAGCAGCTGAATCAGCAATTGGCGGATACCGAAAAGCACTTACTGGATGATATTATTAAGTTACCAAATTTGCCCAACGATGCCGTGCCTGATGGAAAAACACCAGCCGAAAATGTAGTGGTAAGAACTGGTGGAGAAATGCCGGCGCTTTACGATGGCGCTACACCACATTGGGATTTGATAAAAAAATACGACCTAGTTGATTTCGAAACTGGTGTAAAACTTACTGGAAGTGGCTTTCCATTATACAAAGGCAAGGGCGCAAAATTGCAAAGGGCACTGATACAATATTTCCTTGACTTCAATACAGCTGCAGGCTATACTGAATACCTTCCGCCTTTAATGGTAAACGAAGCAACTGCTTATGGAACCGGACAGTTGCCTGATAAGGAAGGACAGATGTATCATATAACAGAAGACAAATTTTATTTGATACCGACAGCAGAAGTGCCCGTTACCAATATTTATCGAGATGAAATTGTTAAAGAAGCTGATTTGCCCATCAAGATGACAGCCTATACTCCTTGTTTCAGAAGAGAAGCAGGTAGTTTTGGTAGTGATGTTAGGGGTTTAAACCGGGTGCATCAATTCGATAAAATTGAAATTGTACAATTGGTACATCCAGAAACAAGTTATAGTACATTGGATGAAATGGTGGCGCATGTAGAAAAATTATTGCAAAGTTTAGAATTGCCTTATCGCATTTTAAGATTGTGCGGTGGAGATATGAGTTTTGCTAGTGCTATTACGTACGATTTTGAAGTATTCAGTGCAGCCCAACAAAAATGGCTAGAAGTAAGCTCCGTAAGTAATTTCGAAGCTTTTCAAACCAATCGGATGAAAATACGATTGAAGGATGCCAGCGGAAAAACGCAATTATTGCATTCATTGAATGGCTCTTCTTTGGCCTTGCCTCGAATTGTTGCAGGCCTTCTCGAAAATAAACAAACAGCCGAGGGTATTGTATTGCCCAAGGTATTGCATTCCTATTTTGGGGCAGCTATTATCAAGTAATCATATTAACTAAATACATTCCTACACATTTCCAAACTTACAATTATGAAAAAAATGATGGTCATTGCTGCAATGACAGTTTTTGTGGCCAGTTGTTCTCCAAAGTTGAAACCAGCTGCTACCACTACTATTCCAAAGACAGAAGTGAGTCCTGTTGCTGAAGTAAATCCAGTGGCAGTGCAAATACCTGTACAAACAGAAGTAAAAGCCGATATTCCTGCCAGTCCAACAGCTTTAGCTGATGGAAAAATTACTTACGAAGCAAAATGTGGTCGTTGTCATGCATTGAAAAATACAACTGATTTCGATGCTCCTCGTTGGGCTAAATTGGTGAATTGGATGGCTCCTAAAGCAATGTTAAACGAAACGGAAAAAACCAATGTGTTGGCATACTTACAAGCCAATGCTAAGCAATAATTTGTTAAAACTTTATAAGTGGGCAGGGTTAACCCTGCCTTTTTTATGCCTATATGAGTGTTTTATGTAGAAAGGCTAGCAGAAAACGAATTTATTTTTACTATTCTATGAGAATTAGGTAAGCGAACTGAAAAGTTGAATAATACCTTGCAGCAATCAACTTTACCTTTTAATTATTCAAGTTTGCTGCTATATCAAGACGCATTTAGTTAGTCATTGGTTTGTTCAAGCAACTTAACTTTCTTATTCATAACATAAAACCATGCAGGCGGAATTAAAGCCAGTATCATACTGCCAGGATACCCTGTTGGTAACTGCGGTGCATCGGCATGGTGTTGTAATAGCTGGTATTTTCTACTGGCCAAATAATGATGATCACTATGGCGACTTAATTCAAATAACATCAATCGGCCCAATGGATGGCTACTGTTCCAGCTATGCCTGGCCATTGTTCTTTCGTATTGACCAGGAGTAGTTTCCTTTCTTTGTAAACCATAATGTTCAATATAATTTACTGTCTCCAATAATGCGATGCCAATAGCGGCAGCGGATAAGAAATACAATCCAACCAGCCAGCCAAAATGCCAAAAAATTAAACCCGTAAAAGCAATTTGTATCAGGTGCGCCAGTATCATTTCGTTACTGAAATGCCAGATTGATCGACCCTTTTTCCTTTGTTCTGCATTGGCTATTTTCCAAGCTGATAAATAGGAGAAAATGATTGTTCTGAAATAAAATAAATATACTACTTCATTGTACCTAGCACTACTGGGGTCCAATGGGGTAGCTACATTTTTGTGGTGTCCTTTATTGTGTTCAATAAAAAAATGCTGATATAGCGATGTAGTCAATAATGCTTTTGCTAACCATTGTTCCATCTTATTAACCCGATGCCCCAATTCATGACCAACATTAATTCCAAAAGTGCCGCACAATAAACCCATTGTCCATACTCTTCCGCCAATCTCCCACCATTGCAAGTCGGTTTGTGTAATACCCGATAAGAATATATACAGTGCTACAAATTGAAATGGAACGATGATATATAAGAGGTAATCATACAGGCGGTCCTTTTTTGCCATTTCCTCTTCTGCCGCATTCATGTTTTTAGTATCTGAGGGAACGAGTAGTTCCAGTAGCGGAACCAAACCCCATGCATACAATAAGGGGCTCCAGGTTAACAATCCATGTTGAGTAAATGCCAATAAGGCCATCACATAAATGGAAAGGGGACTTAGGTATTTTATTGCTTTAAATCGCATGTCAAATTATTTGACAAGGTACTGAATTGATTCATTTTATACGTCAGTTTGATGCAAATAATTAGGATCTTTATTAGGTGGAGGTATTCAATTTTAAATCTTAACAAAATGGTGATTAAACTATCCGTAATTTAAGAGTCTAAAATCCATTGTGTATATCTACTAATATTTTCAATATGTCAGTTTCCCCTCGATTAAAAAATCAGCACCTCCTATGGCGAGCAGCATTTGGCCCCATGGCTGAAAATATTGCTGACTTAGAAGGCATCAACTCCAAAAAATTATGGGAGCTGCTGCTAAAAACCTCTGCCAAAAAACCCGATAAAATCGAAGTAGCACAAAATCTTGCCGATGGCTTATATAAAGGGGTACAGGATATTGCCAAAATGGAGGCAGCAGAAAGGAGAATAAATCAAAAAATTATTCAAGATCAATCGAGGGAAGATTTGAAAAATCTCAATATTCGCTGGCTAGATGAAATGATTAACAGTGAAGCCCAATTGAGAGAAAAGATGAGTTTATTCTGGCATGGTCATTTTGCATGCAGGGTAGTGAATAGTTATTTTCAACAAGAATTATTGCAAGTGATACGAGAAAATGCGTTGGGAAATTTTGGAGATCTCTTAAGGGCAGTTAGCAAAAGTCCTGCAATGATTTCCTTTTTGAACAATCAACAAAACAGGAAAAGGAAGCCCAACGAAAATTTTGCAAGGGAAGTGATGGAGTTGTTTACAATGGGTAGGGGGCATTATACCGAACAGGACATCAAAGAAGCAGCCCGTGCATTTACAGGTTGGGGTTTTAATGTGAGTGGTGAATTTGAATTCAGAATTAATCAACATGATGCAGATACTAAAACAGTATTGGGTAAAACCGGAAACTTTGATGGCGATGCAATACTCGATTTGTTATTAGCGCAAAAGCAAACTGCAAAATATATATGCAGTAAAATATATCGATTCTTTGTAAATGAGCAAATTGATGAAGTGAAAGTAAATTGGCTCGCCGACCGATTCTTTGTCAATAACTACGATATTAAAAAATTACTGGAAGATATCTTCTCCGCTAATTGGTTTTATGAAGAAAAAAATATCGGCACACAAATTAAATCTCCCATTCAGCTATTGGTAGGCATAAGAAGGTTATTGCCCATGGAAATGGACAATGATCAATCTCAATTATTGCTACAAAAAATATTAGGACAGATTTTATTTTTTCCGCCCAATGTAGCAGGCTGGCCAGGTGGTAGAAATTGGATTGATAGCAGTAGCCTAATGCTAAGGTTGCGTTTGCCACAGCTCATCACTGCCAATGAAATAGTAGAGTTGCGTCCCAAAGCAGATGACGATACACAAATGGGTATGATGGAAATGGCTAAAAAAATAAAGTCAGCGGTAAAGGGGGGCACCGCTACAATTGATTGGACATTATTGAATAAAACAGTAGCTACTGTACCCAGAGAGCAGCTGTTGAATAAATTAAAAGAAATGGTTTTGCAAGCTAAAATGAGTGTCCCTAATTCCATCATCGAAAAATACCTCAATAAGGAGAGCCGGGAAAATTATATAAAAAGTACAGTGGTCAATCTGCTGTCTACACCTGAATATCAACTTTGTTAGTCAACTTTATTATTCATCCATATTACTGAAATCATGGTAATTAAACGAAGGGCATTTATACAAACAGGCGCATTGGCAACAGCCACCTTGATGCTCCCTAAATTTTTAAAAGCTTTTGAAAAGCCCCAGATGGTTCCACCTGGCAATAAGGTGGTAGTAGTAGTACAATTAAGTGGCGGCAATGATGGCCTTAATACGGTTATCCCTATACGAAATGATATCTATTATAAACAAAGGCCTAAGCTGGCCATTGAAAAAGACAAAGCCGTTTTGTTAACCGATGAAGTGGGGCTAAATCCAGCCTTGGAAGGGTTCAAGCAATTATTTGATGAAGGTCAATTATCTATCCTCAATAATGTAGGATATCCCAATCCCGATCGATCCCATTTCAGAAGCATGGATATTTGGCATAGTGCCAGCGCCAGTAATCAATATGTGAATACGGGATGGATTGGTCGCTACCTAGATGCACAATGCAATGGTTGTAGTAAGCCTACCCAGGCCATGGAAATTGATGATGTGTTGAGTTTGGCTTTAAAAGGAGAAAATAATAAAGGACTTGCATTTACAGATCCCGCGAAATTATACAATGCCAGCAATGAAAAATATTATAAGGACATCAATGCAGCTCATCAAAGCGGTGAAGCAACGGCAGATTATTTATATAAAACCATGAGTGAAACATTGAGTAGTGCCGATTATATCTATCAACAGAGTAGGCTACACCCTACGGGCGCTGTATATCCTTCCTCTGCATTGGGCCGCGATTTAAAAACCATTGCATCCCTCATTTTATCTGATATCAATACAAAGGTATACTATGTAAGCCTGGGTAGTTTTGATACCCATGTTAATCAAGAAGCACAACAAAAAAGATTGTTTACCGAATTAAATGATGCGGTGAAAGCCTTTACAAACGATTTGAAAAAGAACAATCGTTTTGAAGATGTATTGATGATGACTTTTAGTGAGTTTGGAAGAAGGGTTGCACAAAATGCCAGTGGCGGTACAGATCACGGAACAGCCAATAATCTATTCTTACTGAGTGGTGGTTTGAAAAGAAAAGGCATCCTCAATGCACTTCCGAATCTTACTGATTTAATCGATGGTGATTTGAAGCATACGGTGGATTTCAAAAGCGTTTATGCCACGGTGTTAAATAAATGGCTAAATGCTAATGATCAATCAATATTGGGACATCAGTTTGAATACCTTGATTTTATATAATCGCTTAGCCATCGGCAGAAAAAATTATTTTACTTCATGCATTAGCTTCTTAATGAAGGGTGAAATCAATAATAATACTGCCCCTCCAATTAAAGCATAAATAGCCAATTGTCGATACCCATTTGTATAGGCAACAAGTTTCTCTGTTAGTGTTGCATTTTCGTTGGCAGTAGTCATGCCTGCTCCCAGAATGCCAGCAGCATATTGACCATAAGCACTGGCCAAAAACCACATGCCCATCATAACACCCCACATCGGCTTGGGTGAAAGTTTTGTCATGAGCGACAAACCAATCGGCGATAAACAAAGTTCTCCAAAAGTGATAACTAAGTAAGCGACAGTAAATACATTTAAAGATGTTTTGCCAGTGCCATCAGCGAAAAAACGAGTAAAATAAAATACATAAAACGCCCCCGCCAAAAATAAAAAGCCAATTCCGAATTTGACTGCTGCATTGGGTTCAATTTTCTTTTTACTGAGCCAAAGCCAGAGAATACCTACTATTGGACTGAATACAATTACAAAAAATGAATTAGAAGTATTGTTGATTACATTCGGATCGATGGTAAGTCCGGCTACATTGTCATGCAAATTATACAAAGCAAATAAACTCAGTGAACCACCTGCTTGTTCAAAAAAAGCCCAAAACAAAACAGAAAACAATATAAATATCAATGCAGCAATTAATTTTTGTTTCTCCTGCTTTGAATATTTTCTCATTTCATAGAAAATATAAATAAGGGTTGCTGGACCAATTATGAACATGAACAAATCGGTATAGCTGGTATTGGTCACCAAAACTTTAATCAAAGGGATAGCGAGTAAGGAGCCTACAAATACGGCATATTCAATTAATCTTCTTTTAGACGCTTTCATCTCTTTCAGGGGAGAGAGTCCAATGGGCCCCATAAATTTCTGGGTAAAAACAAAAACACTTAATCCAATAATCATCACAAAGCCTGCCATAGAAAATGCTAAACTCCAAGAGTAGAATTTCCCTATATAAACGCAGACCAAGCCTCCAAGGGTGGCGCCGATATTGATGCCTGAATAGAATAATCCAAATCCTGCATCTCTTCTGGCATCCCCTTCTTTGTACAAGGCACCCACCATGGTAGAAATATTCGGTTTGAAAAAACCAGTACCAATGATGGAAATACAGGTGCCGATATAAAATAAATCTTTGGGGGCAATAGCAATAATAAAGCTACCTGCAATCATTAAGAGTCCACCCCAGAAAAGTGACTTTCTAAACCCTAATATTTTATCAGCAAACAATCCGCCAATGAAAGTAAAGGCGTAAATAAATGCCTGAATGGCTCCATATTGTAGGTTAGCGGTTTTTTCAGCGAGGAATAATTGCGTTACCATGAAAACAGTCAACATGCCACGCATACCATAGAAACAAAATCGCTCCCACATTTCTGATAGAAATAAATACCAAAGTTGTTTTGGGTATTTGCCTTCAAAATTTTGAATTTCTTCTAGGGTAATTTGCTTTGCCATGGGGTATTTTTAGAATTCAAGTGAAAGGTAATAAAAAAAGTCAAGGACCTTTTCAGTTGTAAATGCTATTAAACATTTGTTTTATTAATTAATGCCTTTTTCTTTCATCACCTTGTTCAGCCATTTCAATAGTATAAAAAGAAATAGTGCAGCTGCTCCCAACAAAATAAAATTGAGCTCGAAATAATCAGCTTTATTATCATATTCATCCCATTTGCTAGCAAGGATGCCACTTAATTTGTTCCCAATGGAAGTAGATAAAAACCAACCTCCCATCATCAGGGAGGTGATTCTAACCGGACTTAATTTTGAAACCAAGGACAAACCCATAGGGCTTAAAAAAAGTTCACCAATAGTCACCACGCCATAGGTTCCCACCAACCACCATACACTTACCTTTTCAGCTCCATTCTGACCTGCTTTCACAGCTGCGATCATAACAAGTACCGATAAGGCAGAAATTAACAACCCCAATGCTATTTTGGTAGGAGTAGATGGTTCTTTGCCTTTTCTGCGGAGCCAGGAAAAAAATGCAACTACTAGTGGGGTGAAAAATATTACCCAAAAAGGATTGATGGATTGACTTAAACTTGGCAACCATGCTTTAATGGTTTCACCCTCCTTTGGTTTTTTATCGGCTGTAATGTTTTTAAAATAGGAGGGGTAGTCCAATACTTTTACTTCCTTTCCATTTTCTTTTATTTTTCTAAACTGGTTGTCCAATTTTGTTACACTGTCTATTTTGTATGTTGTATTGACTGGCTTGTCTGTTTGTTTGAGCGATTCTAAAATATTGCCAGTATTTGCACTTACTTGTCGATCGGTATACCTGCTTGCCCATGTATTAAGTGCCGAACCATTTTGTTTGAAAATGGCCCAAAATAAAATTACAACAGCAAATATAGAAAGCATGGCTCCCATGGCAGGCCTTTCTGTTTTATTGCTTTTAATAAAAAGGGTGGCATAAAATACCAATACCGGAATACAAGCAAATATGAATGCATCTGTAGAGTTGGAATCAAATATATATCCTTCTGTTCCTTTAATAAACCACCCAATAATTCCAAATACAAATGAAGGAACAATTACCATTGCAATTATTTGCCAAAGCGGCATGTCTCCTGGTTGCAATGGCTTTCTTACATCATAATCTTTGTAATATTTGGTGCCACTTATAAAAGTAATTACACCTATAAACATGCCTACACCAGCAGCAGCAAAGGCAGCACCCCATCCTACCATGATGTAAAGTGCAGCACCAAAAAAATTACAAACGAATGCACCAATATTGATGCCCATATAAAATATATTATAGCCCTCATCCTTTTGGTGGAGATATTGTGGTGTAGAATAAATATTCCCTAGTAAAGTAGAAATATTGGGTTTAAAGAAACCGTTTCCTACGATGACCATTGTCATAGAAAAATAAAGCATGGTTTCGTTGTGTATGCCCATACAGCAATAACCGATGCCCATTAATAAACCTCCGATGATAATTGATTTTCGATATCCCAAGTATCGGTCGGCTATTAGGCCACCCAAAAAAGGGGTAAAAAATACCAGTGCAATGAAAGTGCCATAAAGGCTTGCAGATTCTTTCTCATCCATATTGAAGCCATCCACGGCGTCTTTCAAGTAAAGCGTGAAAATGCCGATCATTAAATAATAACCAAATCGCTCCCACATTTCACTAAAAAAAAGAAAGGGCAAGGCCTTTGGATGCTTCTTCCACATAAAAAATAGATTTAAGCTAGTAAGTTAATAAAATCAGCCATAGGGTAATTAAAAAAGCTGGCCAATTGACCAGCTTTTTAAAAATTAAAAGTTTACTTATCCAAGTCCATGCATCATTTTCCTAAGCTTGGAACTCAACAGGAATAAAATACCTGCTGCCAAGCCTGTCATGATAATAAAGAGCATAAAAAATTCATACAGATTGGTTATGTGGAACCCAAGAAAAGAGGGAAGCTGCGCTCCTTTTGCAATCTCATCGGCACTTGGTGGAATTAGCGCACTTAATGTGCCAGCAAATTTATTAGCAGCAGCATTGGCCAAAAACCATGTTCCCATTAATAAAGAAGAAAGGCGAATAGGAGCCAGTTTAGATACCATTGATAATCCAATGGGTGATAAACAAAGTTCACCCATGGTGTGAATGATATATAAGGCAAAAAGCCAAACCATACTCACTTTGTCTGTGATGCCAATGCCTTTTACAACAATTGCAATAACCAAATACCCCAAAGCAACGAGTGCAAGACCAATGGCCATCTTTTTAGGAGAATTAGGTTCTAGTTTACGTTGATAAAGGAAGCCCCAAATAATGGTAAAAATGGGTGCCAATAAAATAACGGCCAATGGGTTTACAGATTGAAACCAGCTGGCAGGGAATTCATCTTTATTGAAATTGGGAATATAACCTGTTAAATAAAGACCAAGTAAAATTGCAGTTACCAGTGCCGTAACAATTAAGCCTGTGTTTTTCTTCCATTCAAAAAACCAAGCAAGGCCCTTTGAAAGAAAATAAATGATGGCCACTCCAGTAGCAAGTATAAGCCAGCCAGGTATAAATATCTTAATATCTCTGTGTACTTGTCTGTCTGCAAAAAGAGTCAATGAAGCTCCGGCTTGTTCAAAAGCGCCCCAGAAAAAAATAACAAAAAAGGCTAAAATGAAAACTACTATAATTCTGTCTCTTTCTTCCTTGCTCAAACTTTTGTCGGTTAATATAATCATTGGCGTAATCACCATGGCACTATAGATAACATACCCAATGATGTCAACATTTGTTTTGAACATGGTTTGAAAGTTCAACATGAAAAACACTAGACCAATAGATCCAATAATGAGTAGGATATTTTTAATATCCAATGCTTTTACTGGCAATCCAATTTCCTTTCCTTCTTCAGATATTAAATATTTTTTTTGTAGTAGAATAAAAGAAAAAAGGCCGATTAACATGCCGATACAAGCGGCCAGGAAGCCCCATTTATAATCCATGCTACCACAAACCAAGGGCGAAAAGAAGGCGCCAAGGTTAATCCCCATGTAAAAAATAGTGAAGGCACTATCTATTCTGTGGTCTCCAGCAGGATAGAGCTGTCCTACCATAGTGGAAATATTAGGTTTAAAAAAGCCATTTCCTATAATCAAGGAGGTTAGCCCAATCCACATCAACGGAATACCACTTTCTCCGGCGGAGGCACTTAGAAACATAAAAAATTGACCCACTGCCATTAGAAATCCACCAACGATAATGCTCCTTCTGTTTCCTAAAAAACGATCGCATAAATAGCCACCTAATAGGGGGGTCAGATAAACAAGGCCGGTATAACTTCCATAGATGGTAGAAGCTTTTGAATCCGACATCAACAACACTTTTGTCATAAACAAAATGAAGATGGCCCTCATTCCATAATAACTAAATCTTTCCCACATTTCTGTGAAAAACAGAAAGTATAGCCCCTTGGGGTGTCCATTGGTTTTTACTTGATCATTCATACAGCTTGATTTTAGTCCGTTAAAATATTGATTATAAACACCAAAATACTGATTTTCTATTAAGTATTGATAAAATAGAGTCGCCAATTTGTTTTAAAGCCCCAATTTAAATTTCTGGTTAGGATAAATTATTCTTGCAGCCGATGCCTTAATTTTACCCTCATATAACTAACCCCATATACATGAATATTCTCATTATCGGTTCTGGAGGAAGAGAGCATGCATTCGCATGGAAATTAAAGCAAAGCCCCCGTTGCGGCCATCTTTTTATAGCACCGGGTAATGCAGGAACAGCATTGTTGGGCACCAATCTTCCAATCGGAGTTTCTGATTTTGAAAATCTGGCCCAAGCTTGTGTTGAACATCAAATAGCATTGGTACTAGTAGGCCCCGAAGAGCCATTGGTAAAGGGCATTTATGATTATTTTAAAAAGACTGATGCTGTAAAACACATACATGTGATTGGTCCAAGCCAAACAGCTGCTCAGTTGGAAGGTAGCAAGGCTTTTGCCAAAGGGTTCATGAAAAGGCATCAAATACCAACTGCGTCTTACAAAAAATTTACTGTTGATAATTATATCGAGGGAGCCGAATATATTAAGGCACACCCCCTTCCGATTGTGCTTAAAGTGGATGGATTGGCTGCTGGCAAAGGGGTGGTTATTTGTGAAAATGTTATTGAAGCATTGGCCGAGTTTGAATTGATGCTTTTGCGCAGCAAATTTGGGGAGGCAGGCAAAAAAGTAGTAGTGGAGGAATTTTTGACAGGCATTGAAATAAGTGTATTTGCCCTGACAGATGGCAAAAATTATGTTTTATTGCCCGAAGCCAAGGATTATAAAAGAATTGGCGAAAAAGATACCGGATTGAATACAGGCGGCATGGGTGCTATCAGCCCTGTACCATTTGCCGACGAGGCTTTCATGCAAAAAATTAAAGCCGAAATCATTGAGCCTACCATCCGAGGCCTACAAGCCGAGCAAATGGAGTACAAAGGATTTGTGTTCTTTGGCTTGATAAATGACAATGGCAATGCTAAAGTCATTGAATATAATTGCAGGATGGGCGACCCTGAAACGGAAGTAGTCATTCCCCGATTAAAAAATGATTTCCTTGAATTGTTACTGGCTACTGCCGAACAAAGGCTAGATCAGGTGCAAATAGAAATCGACCCAAGGGTGGCGGCTACGGTAATGGCAGTCAGCGGAGGTTACCCAGGCGAATTCATGAAAGGCATACCCATCAAGGGTTTGGAGGAAAAGGCAATTGAGGATAGTTTTGTTTTTCACTCCGGCACCATGGTAGAAGAAGACAGAGTGGTAACCAATGGGGGGAGGGTGCTAACAATAACCTCTTTGGGGGATACCATCAACGAAGCAGTCGAGCAATCCAATTACATGATGGAACAAATATTTTTTGCCGGCATGTACAGTCGTGGTGATATTGGGTATGAATTCCGCAAATAACGCTTCAAAATCCGCCTAGCCCAATAATAAAAATATTTGGTAAAACCCTTAAAAATAAAGGGATTGGCGTTGTTATTTCAAATATTTTACATCAACTTTGCTGCATTATTTACTAGATACTTTTTTCACTCAACACAATGGGACTTTTTAATTTTTTCACACAGGAAATTGCGATTGACCTGGGTACTGCTAATACCCTTATTATACACAACGACGAAGTGGTGGTGAATGAACCATCCATTGTAGCGTTGGATCGAAACAATCCAAAAAATATTTTAGCGGTAGGCAAGAAGGCATTGATGATGCACGAGAAGACGCATGAAAGTATTCGTACCGTTCGTCCATTGAAGGATGGTGTGATTGCAGATTTCAATGCGGCTGAATTAATGATTCGTGAATTAATTAAATTGGTGTATCCCAAAAAACCATTGTTTTCTCCTAGTTGGCGAATGATGATTTGTATTCCTTCTTCTATCACTGAAGTTGAAAAGCGTGCGGTGCGGGATAGTGCAGAACAGGCAGGTGCAAAAGAAGTTTATTTGATTCATGAACCCATGGCCGCTGCATTGGGTATTGGTATCGATGTAGAAGAGCCCGTTGGTAATATGATTATTGATATCGGTGGTGGTACTACTGGTATCACCGTGATTGCATTAGCTGGAATTGTTTGCGATCAAAGTATTCGTATTGCAGGAGATGAGTTTACAGCAGACATCATGGAAGCATTGCGTCGTTATCATAGTTTATTAATTGGTGAACGTACAGCGGAACAAATAAAAATTCAAGTAGGCGCTGCTATGAAGGACCTTGATAATCCTCCTGAAGATATTCCTGTAAATGGTCGTGACTTGGTAACGGGAATACCCAAACAAGTTATGGTTAGTTATCAAGAAGTGGCAGAAGCATTGGATAAAAGTATTTTTAAAATAGAAGAAGCTATTCTAAAAGCCTTGGAAGTAACGCCGCCTGAATTGGCTTCTGATATTTATCGCAGAGGCTTGTATTTAACTGGTGGTGGTGCTTTGCTTAGAGGGTTGGATAAAAGAATTGGTGCTAAAATAAAATTACCTGTACATGTGGCCGATGATCCATTGAAGAGTGTAGTACGCGGAACAGGTATTGCATTAAAGCATTACGATCGTTATCCTTTTGTGATGAGGTAGTTTATTTAAGACAGACTTACTACTTAAAACTGATTGGTGAAAAGTGGTAACTATTAATGTAGGAATTTTAAATTGGTACTTAGCATTCACAATCGTATTTAAACGTCTCCACCTTGCGTAACGTTTTCTTTTTCATCAGAAAGTATTTTACATTTTTTTTCTTCCTGTTTTTACAGGGATTCTCTGTCTATTTAATTGTTCGGTACAGTAATTATCACAATGCCATGTTTAGCAAAACAGCATTGGAAGTAACTGGCAATATCAGCAGCAGATACAATAGAGTACAATACTATTTCTTGTTGGATAAAACCAACGATGAATTGTTGAAGGCCAACGAAAGATTACTGAATCAACAAAAACAAAACTTCAGTCAGCCCGATACGGGCAATTTGCTATCGGCAGGTCCCGGTATAAATGATACACTTTCTGCTAATCGCAAGTGGTTATACCATGCAGCCAAAGTGGTTCAACAAAGTATTATCCAACAAAATAATTATGTAATTATTCATCGCGGAAGTAATCAGCAATTAAGAAATGACTTAGGCGTGGTGGACATTAATAATGGGGTTGTGGGTAAGATTGTTGAAACAAGTGAAAATTTTTCGGCGATCATGAGTCTTTTGCACAAAGACAGTAAGGTGAGTGCCAAACTTTTTAAATATCCTGACGTGGCGGGTACCATTTTCTGGGATGGAAAGACACCCAATATAGTAGAGTTGATTGGCATACCTAAAAGCCTCAAGGTCGCTAAAGGCGATTCTGTTATTACCAGTGGCTTGACTGCTACTTATCCGGCTGGCTATATGATTGGACAGGTTGCGGAAGTGTCACCCGATAAAAGTTCTAGTAATTATCAGATAAAAATAAAAACCACCGTTAATTTTTATAATGTTCAGATGGTATATGCCATTGACAACTTAGAACAGGATGAAATTAAGGCGCTAGAGAAAAAATTAGAAAAGAAAAATCATTGAGCCCGTTAATTAAAAATATTATCCGATTTGCGCTATTTGTGCTGATACAAGTATTTGTATTAGACCGTATTCATTTACATCAATTGGTAACACCCTATTTATATTTCTTGTTTATTTTATGGATGCCCTTTAAAATGAATCGTTCTTGGCAAATGGTCATTGCTTTTTTATTGGGAATTACCCTCGATGCATTTCATCACCATCCAGGTTTTCATGCTGCTGCCTGTGTGCTGATCGCCTTTATTCGACCCTATCTTATCAACCTCTTTATTCCTCAAGAAGGAGCAGAAAGTAATTACAATGAACCTTCCGTTAAAAGTATGGGAGGCTATTTGCCCTATTTTATTTTTGTTACAGTGCTTACTATTATTCATCATGCCTGGTTGTTTTTATTAGAAGCTTGGCAATTTGGTAACCTTTGGTATTTTTTTGGTAACACTTTGTTTTCAACTGCTATTAGCTTACTGTTGATTATCATCACGGAATTATTATTTGTACGTAAGCAAAAATTTAAAACGAATACGATATAACAGGATTTTTAATCATTGAATCTATCATCAAGTGTCTGTCTTTAATCAATCCAGGAAAAATGTAATCAGGCTAATTTTTGTAGTCCTCTTCCTTGTCATCATAGGCAGGCTTTTTACGTTACAATTATTCTCCTCCAAATATCGAATTCAAGCCGATGACCAGGGTACTTTTCGTAAGGTGGTTTATCCCGATAGAGGAATTATCTATGACCGAAAGGGAAAGGCTATTTTAGAAAACACTACGATTTATGATCTGATGGTGATTCCTGGAAAGATTAAGGGAACTGATACCTTGGCACTTTGCAATGTATTGGGTATCGATACCGCCGAATTCCATCAACGAATCATTTCAGCAATTCTCAAAAACAAAAGCTATCGGCCATCAATATTCGAAGCTATGCTGACCAGTGAAAAGCTGGCTAAGCTGAATGAAAGCATGTATAAGTTCGAGCCTGGTTATTATTTGCAGGAACGCCCTGTTCGTAGTTACCCTTTTGATGCAGCAGGTAATATATTGGGCTATTTGTCTGAAGTTGATTCTGGTTTTTTGAAAAACCATAAAACAGAAGGTTACCAAATGGGTGATTATGCTGGTAAAGTGGGATTGGAAAAAAATTATGAAAAAGTATTGATGGGACAAAGAGGTATAGAGTTTTGGAAAAGAGATAAGATGAATCGCCTTACTGATCGTTTGGAAAATGGACGCTTTGATACCATGGCCATTGCTGGACAGAATATGTATAGTGCCCTAGATGTTGAATTGCAATTATTGGGTGAAAAATTAATGGAAAACAAATTGGGCTCCATTGTAGCAATTGATCCCAAATCTGGTGGTATTATTTGTATGGTGAGTAGCCCCAACTTCAAACCGAAATTATTAACAGGGGCCGATCGAAAAAAACATATTACAGAATTACTATTGAATCCAGCACTTCCTTTATACAATCGTGCGGTGAGTGCCACTTATTCGCCTGGTTCCACTTTTAAAACATTGCAAGCATTGGTTGCATTACATGAAGGTGTTATTACCACACAAACGCAGGTAAGCTGCAACGGCGCTTTTTATGGTTGTGGTACTGGCAAGCCGATGAAATGCCTTGATTATGGAACATTTAGCATGCAATCGGCTATTACCAAATCGGATAATACCTATTTTGCTACCGTCATGCAAAAAATTATTAATAATCCAAAATATCCAAATATTGATAGTAGTCTAGCTAATTGGGATCGTTACATGTATGCGTTCGGGTTAGGACATAAATTAGGCGTGGATGTGCCATCAGAAAAGAAAGGAAATATTCCTACGCCAGAATATTTTAATAAACCTAAAATATTTGGCCCAGGCAAATGGAATTACTGCAGCTTTAGGTCGGTTAGTATTGGCCAAGGCGAAGTGAATGTAACTCCCTTACAAGTGGCCAACGAAATGGCTTATATCGCTAATAAGGGTTGGTATAAAATTCCTCACATGATTGACTCTATTGAAGGGGGTGATAAATTTGATATGCTCACCAAATTCAAAGTAAGACAAAATGCAATTGATATTCCTGATAGTATTTTTGAAGTAGTTCACAATGGTATGCAAGGGGTGGTTGATGCTGGTACCGGCACCGGTGCAAAAGTGCCTGGCATTAATATTTGTGGCAAAACTGGTACCGTTGAAAACTATGAGCATGGTGTAAAGCAACCCAATCACTCATTTTTCTGTGCATTTGCACCACGTGAAAATCCGAAAATTGCCATCATGTGTGTGGTTGAAAACAGCGGCCGATTTGGGGGCACCTATGCAGCACCTATTGTAGGCTTAATGATTGAAAAATATTTAAAAGATTCTATTACTGATAAAGGAAGACTAGCCAAAATAGAAAGCCTATCTAATTTGAATTTGATTCCTGCTAGAATTTATCGAGAAATACGCCGACAGGATTCTTTGTTACATTCAAAAGATGCTGATTATTTATCAGAAAAAGGGATTATCAGAAAGGCCAAAGATACATTGGGCATTGAAGTGGATGATGAGGATAAAGAATCGCTGGATAAAAATAAAAAAGATACTATCAACAATGGAACAATTCCTACCAAAAATAAGGAAGTAAAATTACCTTTGAAAACAGCGGCAATCCTTCCTGACCAAAAAAAGAAACCAATTCAAAAAGATTCCATTCAACCATAGTTAAATAAAGTTTAGAAGTTACCGCATATGTATCAACAGAATAATCCAACCATTTCAAAAGGCGTCGATTGGCTGATTATTTGGCTGTATGCCGCCCTTTGTATTATTGGATTGATTTGTATATTTTCTGTTGAATATAGAAGCCCTGACAGTGTTTTACAAAGTTTTCTTGGGTTCAAAAAAAATTACAGCAAGCAGCTTTTTTATTTTGCTGCCTGTATTCTTATTGCCATTTTTATTTTGCTCACCGATAGTAAATTATTTACAGCCACAGCAAATCTTTCTTATCTATTGGGTATTGTTTTGATATTGGCCACATTTGTATTTGGTAAAGAAATAAAAGGATCTAAAAGCTGGATTCCGTTAGGATTTATGAACCTTCAAGCTGTTGAACTTTGTAAAATATTCACTGCCCTGGCATTGTCAAAATATTTGTCAATGCAGGAAACAGATTTCCGAAAAAGACAATCTCAACTTATTGCTGCAACTATTGCATTTGCACCGGCTGCATTTTCCATATTACAAGGCGAAACTGGACTAGCACTCGTTTATTTTGCATTCCTCATTCCAATGTATCGCGAAGGGCTACCTGCTTTTTACCTCATATTTGGCGCAGCCATGGCGGTATTATTAATTGTTTCATTATTATTTTCTACCAAGTCGTTGCTGATTAGTTTCGCTGTTATGGCTTTCTTACTAATCTTTTTCAATCGACGCTTAATCAAAAGAAATAGGAATATCTTCTTAAGTATAGTTGCTGTATGGATATTTTGTTCTGCCTTTGTAGGTGTAGCCGTACCCTTTGTTTTCAAACACGTGCTCAAAGGGTATCAGTCCGATCGAATTTTTAGCATGGTAGGGGTGGATAACCCATATACCGATAAAACGGCAGTGCTAACAGATACAGAAGAAAAAGAAAAGAAAAAAGAAAAAGACAAACAGAATTACAACGTAAAACAATCTATTATCGCCATCGGGTCGGGTGGATTTGCAGGAAAGGGTTTTATGAAAGGAACTCAAACCCAAGGCGATTTTGTACCCGAGCAACATACCGATTTTATCTTTACTTCAGTGGGCGAAAACTTTGGCTTTTGGGGAAGTGCACTTCTTATGTTGATTTATCTTGGGTTATTATTAAGAATTGTAAGTATTGCTGAAAGACAAAGAAGTACATTCAGTAGGGTATATGCTTATAGTGTTGCCGGAATTATTTTCTTTCATGTGGCAGTTAATATTTGTGTAACCATCGGATTGGCTCCGGTAATTGGTATTACACTTCCATTAATGAGTTATGGGGGGTCCTCGATGCTGACCTTCACAATTTTAATTTTTATATTGGTGAAACTAGATGCCGATCGCCAAATGGTATTAAGATAGTTGTTCGAATTATTTAAAGTAAGCAATGAAAATTATCCCACTCAGCGAAGGTGCTTTTACAATTGATGCCAGTAAAAAATTCATTCCTTTTAACAAAGAAAAGGACGATCTTCAAACGAGGCCCATAGGTAGTTTGTTAGTGGAAATTCAACCATTTTGTATTATTACCAACAATGATATTATTCTAATTGATACTGGCCTCGGGTTTACAAATGAAAAGGGCGTTTTACAAATACATCAAAATTTATTGGATCATGATATCAATCCAATGGATATTACCAAAGTGCTAGTGAGTCATTTACACAAAGATCATAGCGGTGGTATTGGCAAGCAAGATGCTTTATTACAGCAAGATTTTTTTAGCTTTCCCAATGCTACTTACTATGTTAATAAAGAGGAGTTGTCTTATGCATTGCAAAAAGGCGCACCCTCCTATAGCATAGGAGATTTTCAATTATTACTTGATTCAGATAAAGTGGTATTGCTCGACGGAAACGGTGTGCTGGATGGGTATATTCAGTATTGGGTAAGTGGAGCTCATTCTCCTTTTCATCAGGTTTTTTTATTGGAGGAAAATGAGGAAAAAGTATTTTTCGGTGGGGATGTAGCACCCCAATTACAACAAATGAAAAGTCGGTTTATAGCAAAATACGACTTTGATGGAAAGCGTTGTATGGAATTAAGGAAATTATGGTGGGAGCAGGGGGAAAAAGAGCATTGGACTTTTCTCTTTTATCACGATATTAAAACACCTGTTTTTAGCTTTAAATAAGCAATTTATAAGGTAGGGATAAAAAAAAGGCCTGCCCTAGAAAGGGCTGGCCGTTGCTAACCTATGAAAAACACCTACCGCAAATTTAGAGTAAATAATTAAATTATCAAGCAATTTTGCATTTTTCTTTCAATCTGTTTTATTAGGGCATATATGCCAATAAAAAACCCTCTTTTATAGATAAGAGGGTTCTAAATAGTAGGTGGTGAGTAAGTTTTATACTCTTCTTATTGGTTGTCTGAGCCTGTTTTGATTTGGCCTATTTTTTATTCTATCGATCAATTTCCTTCTAAATTCACCATGTAATTTGTAAAATCTTTCTACTCTTTTAGGATTGTGTAATACTTTGTTGAACCGAGGCTCAAATCTCTTTTTAATATCTAAAATTCTTTGTTCTTTTTCCAGTTCGGGCAACTGATGGTCTACCCCCCTTACTTCCTTTTCAAACTCATTATGAATAGGCCAAAATGCTTGGGCCTCCTCAGTAGTTAGTTCAAGCTTTTGGGTAATATAGGCAGTATATACCGCTTCCAGTTGTTCTTTCTTAGGTTGATTGTCATCTGGCACTTGTGCATAGGTAAATTGCAATCCAATGACAAAGCTGATGAGTATTAATATCTTTTTCATTTATTAAAAATTAATTTTGTTTGCTGTCACAGAGTATGGCCTTTATTATTATGTTCGGTTAGTTGTAACAGATTTTTATGGCTATTTACAATTAGAAAATTTAATTCATGCTTTTCGTTTCGTCTAGTTGATTCAGTAATTCATCTATTTCATTACTTTCTGCATCACTCGACATGCTCTCATTAATACGATCGTTATCTTGAACAGCAGCAAATGTAAGTGCAGCCTCTACATCAACGCCATCCTTAGTTAAAAAACCAATAATTTCTTCATCTGAAACCTTGGCCAATTCCTCTTCTAATCTATTTTCCTTGGCCATTTGTAATCCTTGTAATTGCGCTGCAGTTAAAGAGGTATTAGCTACACTTGTTAAAGGTATAAATTTAAAAACACCCAAGGCCATGAACCCGGTAAATAGGGCTGCTACAGCATATCGCATCCAAACTTTACTTGATTGTATGCTAATCAATTTTGCAGCAGGTGCAGGTTGTATTTGATGCTGTAAGTCAGTAGCAAGCGAGTCGAAATATCCATTGGGTACTTCATATACCCTTTCATTTTGAATACTATATAGCATCGGTGACAAGCTTCTTAATTCATCAGCAGCACTAGGTACTTCAATATTTGCAAGAATATTGTCTGAAAGCTTATCAAAATAGCCAATTGGCGTTTGATATACAGCAATGTCTTTTAATGACTGAAGGGTTGATGATAAGTCATCCTCCTTACTATCCGCTGCTTTTATTTTTACTAAAATAGAATCAGCCAGTTGATCAAAATAGCCTGCTGGTAAAGCATCAGTAGGAAGTTCGATGGCTACCCGATTTTCTTCGTCTTTTGCCTGCGATAATAACATCGCTGGTAATGAATCAAAGTAACCCTGGGGCACCACATATAAATGGCCAAAAGGGATAGTCGCTAAAACGGGACTTAATTCCTTTAATTCATTCAATATGGGAATTCTATTTTTCATTGCTGTATTAAGACGGGAAAGGAGGGCAAAAGTTTAACGATTTAGTATATAATCTTCAATTTTTTTTACTGCATGGTGATAACTGGCTTTCAAAGCTCCCTGACTTGTTTCCAAAACCCTACTCATTTCTTCGTAAGGCATTTCATCATAATACCTCAAATTGAATACAGCCCTTTGTTTTTCAGGCAGTTGCTGTATAGCAATCTGTAGTTTCCATTCTAATTTATTGGCGTCAAAATGCTCACTGGCCCTTACCTTATTGGCAAGGCCATTGTCCTCATCACTTATAGATATTGACGATCTTTTCTTTCTTTGTTCCAGAAAACTAAGGCTTTCATTAGTCGCAATTCGATATAGCCAGGTATACAACTGACTATCCTCTCTGAAATTTTCTAACCCCTTCCAAACTTTGATAAACATATTCTGCAATACATCATTGGCATCCTCATGCTCTACCACCATCCTTCGAATATGCCAATATAGTTTTTCCTGGTATTTTTTGATAATGCGGGTATAGCCTCGCTCTTTAGTGGTAGGGTCTTTAAATTCAGAAAGCAGTTCCTTATCATCCAAGTGCTCGGCCATATATTAAAGTTGTATGTATAAAATTAAAAAAACCAATCGGTAAGATTGGTTTTTATTCGAAAGGTTTAATGCGATTATTTTCTTTTTATCACTTTTTCGGCTGCAGTAACAATATCAACTGCTTCCAGCCCGTATTTTTTAAGTAATTCTGTGGGGGTACCGCTTTCTCCAAATGTGTCTTTTGTGCCTACATATTCAATAGGAATGGGCAAGTATTTCGCTGCTACCTGGGCAATACTATCACCCAAGCCACCAATGATATTGTGTTCCTCGGCGGTAACAGCACATTTTGTTTTTTTAATAGAGGCTATAATGGCGGCTTCGTCCAAAGGTTTAATAGTATGAATATTGATAACTTCCACACTGATACCTTTCTCTTCTAAAATTCTTCCTGCTTCAATCGCTTTCCATACCAAATGACCACAGGCAAAAATGCTCACATCGGTGCCTTCAGAAAATTGTTGTGCTTTGCCAATAACAAAATCTGTTTCCTTGGTAAAAATGGGCCAAACAGGTCGGCCAAATCTTAAGTAAACAGGACCTTCGTAATCTGCAATTGCTTCTGTAGCGGCCTTGGTTTGGTTATAATCAGCAGGTACTATTACAGTCATTCCTGGCAACATTTTCATTAGTCCTATGTCTTCCAATATTTGGTGAGTAGCACCATCTTCACCTAAAGTAAGGCCTGCATGACTAGCACAGATTTTTACATTTTTACCACTATAAGCAATACTCTGACGTATTTGGTCGTATACCCTGCCTGTGCTAAAATTGGCGAATGTAGTAGTATAGGGAATTTTACCACCAATGGTTAATCCGGCTGCAACACCCATCATATTTGCTTCAGCAATACCGCATTGAATATATCTTTCGGGAAAGGCCTTCATAAAACCGCCTAACTTTAAAGAGCCCGCCAAATCTGCAGTTAAAGCTACAATTTGGTCATTTTTTTTGGCTGCTGCTAAAATGCCATCACCAAAACCACTTCGGGTGTCCTTGTTTCCGGTTACTTCTATATTCTTTAGCATAAAATAATTTATACTGCAAAGTAAAAGAAAGATTTGATTAAGGCATTGGCAAAGTTGCTCACAATAGCTGTGAATATTTATTCATCTCTCTGTATACAAAATCCATTAAGAAATAAAGCGGGCTAGCGGTACGAAAAAAGCTAATTCAAATCTGGGTTTTGTGCCTCAAAGATTTGTTCCTCTGCCTTTATTTTTAATTCCCATTTCCAGGCAGTTTCCATCATCTGTAATAAACTGTATTGGGGCTTCCACAATAATTGCGATTTTGCTTTTTCATTGTTGGCATAAATGGCTACAACATCTCCCGCACGGCGAGGTCCAATTTCATAATTTAAAGCAATGCCACTAACCTGTTCAAATGCCTTAATGGCTTCCAGTACCGTGCAACCATCTCCTGTGCCCAAATTAAAAACGGTACATGCTTGTTCGTTTTTGTTGTCAACTAAAAAATTCAATGCAAGCGTATGTGCATGTGCGATATCAACTACGTGAATATAATCTCTAAGACAACTTCCATCTCTTGTATCATAATCCGTACCATATACTTGCATGGTGGGTAATTTGCCGATAGCTGTTTGTGTAATGGCGGGAACCAAATTAGCCGGCCTTCCTAAAGGCAATTCACCAATTAAAATGGAAGGATGTGCACCAACAGGATTAAAGTAACGGAGTAGAATAGCTTTGCTATTTAGTTCCTTAAAAGCATCTTGAATAATTTGCTCTCCCATTTGTTTAGTGGCACCATAGGGAGATGCTGCAGGTTTTTGTGGGGTTTCCTCAGTAACAGGTATTTTATCAGGGTTGCCATATACGGTGCAAGAAGAGGAAAATACAAAATGCGGAATTTTAAATGCAGCAACGCATTTTAAAATATTGAACAGGGAGTTGAGATTGTTATCATAGTACATCAAGGGTTTTTCAACCGATTCTCCCACCGATTTATAGGCAGCAAAATGAATGATACCAATGATGTCGGGGTTTTCCTGAAAAATAGCATAGGTATCATCCAATACACATAAATCAATTTTATAGTTTTTTATTTTCTTACCAGTAATTTTTTCAACCCCCAGTAATATATTTTCATTGCTACGCGAATTGTTGTCGGCACAGATTACTTCATAACCATTCTCCACCAAGTCTACAATGGTGTGTGATCCAATGTATCCGCATCCTCCAGTTACTAGTATCTTTTTCATAAACTTTTTTTTAATCCAACTTAAAAAGCCAGTAGGAATGAATTGGTTGAATATTTCTACTGCAAAGAAAACAAAAAATCACCCATTTTCAGGGTGATTTCGCAGATTAAACTTGGAATCAAGTTATTTGGAAAATAAAGTTGTAATATAATAGACAAGTGCGGCTAATAGTCCACTTACAGGAATGGTTAAAATCCAAGCCCATAAAAGGTTAATAGTTACTCCCCATCTTACTGCACTAAGTCTTTTGGTGGCGCCTACTCCAATAATACTACCAGTGATGGTATGTGTTGTAGATACAGGAATACCCATTTGACCGGTAAAGAAAAGAGTAAAAGCGCCGGCTGTTTCTGCTGCTACACCTTCTAGTGGAGTAACTTTGGTAATCTTGGTGCCCATGGTTTTTACAATTTTCCATCCACCACTCATTGTTCCCAAGCCAATTGCCAGATAACAGGAAATTGGCACCCAGTTAGGCAGGTCAGAGAAATTTTGAATATTACCACTGGCAATTAAAGCCGCTCCAATAATACCCATTACTTTTTGAGCGTCATTTCCACCATGGCCAATACTAAATGCAGCAGAACTAAATAACTGCAATTTTTTAAACATGTTCGCTACCTTATAGGCAGTGGGGGTTCTGATTTTTTCTACATAGAGATATACTAAACAGAATAATAAGGCGGTGAAAACAATGCCCCATACAATGGTACTATTATCGGCTTTTTCAATGTCTTTCTTAAATGCTTTTTCTATGCTGAAATCGGTAATCTTTTTTAAAACCTTGGCTTTATTTTCAGGGGCAACTGGATAGATATTATTAATTAACACCAAGAGGCTATCCGCATTGATTTCTTTTTTGCAAAATAATTTTATTGGCTCTTTGTATTTTTCTGTGATATCCTTTGCTTTGGAGTAAATTGTTTTGACAGAATCATTTTCTACAGAACCAGCTTCCAGTATTAAAAATCCATTCGAATTGCGTACATCGTCTTTTAAACGGCTGGCTTCAATATCTTTCAACCATCCTTGCGCATAGGTTTGTTTGGCAATAGCAGTTGCACCCAAGTTGTCATAGTCATCAATCAATGGCTTTATCTTTTCATAATTGGGCAATGCTTTTGTTAATTTTTCATTGGCAATAGCAGCTGCTTTTTGAAGCGTAGTGTCATTGGGAGCAACGGCTAATTTTTCTTTAGTGTCGTTTACCTCTTTTTTGTATTTGTCAATTTTTAAAAACTTTTGAAGATTCTCTGTCATCTTATTGCTTTCAAAGCGATCAAATACAAAAAAAGTAAGGACGGTGGCAGCTGCAATAATGGCCATCCTCGCCCATACATTTCGCATGATGGTTACTATACTGATGAATATCGAGATGCCCATTCCTATAATAGGGGCTAAAAATATAAATAGTACTGTGCTAAGAATGATATCCGATTCTACTACTTTTCCCCAGGAAATATTTACACCCTTTGTCATCATTGCGTGGGCGATGGCGGCACCTGCAAATCCTCCGATTAAAGTATGGGAGGAGGAGGAAGGAATGCCATACCACCAGGTAAGCAGGTTCCAGAAAATTGCTGCAATTAAACCCGATAAAATAACTGGGAGAGTAATGAATTCTTTATTAACTGTTTTACTAATGGTATTGGCAACTGCATGATCTTTGAAAATGAAAAAAGCCACACAGTTAAAGAAAGCTGCCCATACTACCGCCTGAAAGGGAGTTAGTACTTTTGTTGAAACCACCGTGGCAATAGAGTTGGCGGCATCATGAAAGCCATTGATATAATCGAATATTAGTGCTAGCGCAATAATGATAATTACTAAAGTCATGTCTTTTTGGTTGTTGGTTCATGCCGAATGATGCAGGGCTTCATTCAACAGGGTAAGCGATTAAGCATATTTCACTATGATGCTTTCAATTACATTGGCAGCATCTTCACACTTGTCAGTAACGATCTCCATTACCTGATAAATTTCTCTCTTCTTAATAACTTCTTTCGCATCTGGCTCTTCAGCAAACAAGCGCTCGATACTCATATCAAAAATATCATCAGCCTGGTTTTCGATACTATTGATAGCTACCAATGCATCTGTAATCTGACGCATGTTTTTCATATTGCGCAACTCTACCACCGCTTTGTGAACTGCTACACAACCTAGTGCAATCACATCTGCCATTTTCTGTATTCCAATATCATTTGGATTAACGCGATAGAAATTTATTTTCTTGGCAGAAGCCTGAATATAATCCGCAATATCATCCAACGCAGTAGCTAAATAATGTATATCCTCTCTGTCAAAAGGGGTAATAAAATTTTTGCCCAATTCGGTAAATATCTGGTGCGTATAATCATCGTTTACATGCTCCATGTCTTCCACTTCTTTGATGAGCTTCGCTCTTTCATCAAAATCGGGTTCATTCACTACTTCTTTGAGTTTTTCACCCATTTTTACCAATACATCGGCAACATTTTCAAATAATTGGAAAAATACCCTGTCTTTAGGTAAAAAGATTTTTAAAATTGAGTTGAGGCCTGCCATAATATACTTTTTTTGCAAAAGTAGATTATACTAGTTTGACTGCTTTAAATTTGCGAATGGTAATGATTTCTTAACATAAGAGTAGTTATTATTTTTCTTATAATTCTTCAATTTCATTTTATGCTCAAGAAATGCCTGTATTTAATCCTCCTGCTAACAATGTGCAGTACTGCCAAATCACAGTTTTTGATGGATATGGTAGATACTACTACTGATATAGGTAAGGGGATGCTGGCGATTTATAAAAAATTTGACAATATTAAAATTGGAGGGTACATCCAG